>JAANMY010000318.1_pt1 | contig 69165 bp, 66 predicted proteins | sample 7279691 | NCBI WGS metagenome assembly JAANMY01 (sample SAMN14094543, study PRJNA606508) | bioreactor metagenome | isolation source: A lab-scale SPAN reactor treating ammonium-rich wastewater day 388 | place: Ireland: Galway | collected 2018-02-07 | reverse complement strand
ATGTTAATACCACATTATATCTAAAAAAAACTTTTTTTGTAAATACAATAATAATTACCTTTGCTTTTTGAGACATTTAAATGAAAAACTCTTTTTTGTTAACAGTATCGTTTTTACTGATGGCTGCATTCGTAAGCTGCAGTAATTCTGGTGTATATAATAATGTAAACAACAAGTCAATAGTGAATTATCAGCAGAATAAAATTGAGTTTTCCGAAGTTAAAAGATTTAATAAAGATGTTTCTCTTCCGGAAGTAACCCTTATTACTACATTTAAAAAAACGGTTGAAATTTATGGCAAACTGAGTAATAAGAATTTTTCAAGATCAGAACCCATTCCGACTTTTGAAGAAGGTGAATATTTGCTTGTGCTTAAACCAAAACTCAATAAAATTCTCTACGGAGATATTGAAGTTAAAGAAATAGAAAGTAAAAATCAGGATCTCATAATCAAATACAGAGAAGTAGAAAGTGAAGAATACAAATCTGATAAACTAAAAAATCCGGTTTTAATAATAAAGCTAACAGGTGAAACTCCGGGAAATATAAAACTGTTAGCAATCAATTGAAAAATTAAAAGAAAATTATATGAAGAAAAAACTATTGATTCTGGGTACAGTACTTGCCTTTTCGGCAGCGGGATTTGCCCAGCAAAACCAATGGAAAAAGCTTGGCTCAAATCCCATTGGGGAAGTTCGTGAGAGTAATGTAAGAATTTCAGATTCATCTCTCTTTACGCTTAATGTTGATGAGATTCAGAATAAGCTGAAAGATGCTGCAGACAGAGACTATAAAAACTACAGAAAAGGGGTTTTGCTTAGTTTTCCAACTCCTGCAGGAACATTTGAAACTTTTGAAGTTTATGAATCTTCAACCATGCATCGTGATTTGCAGAACAGGTATTCTGATATAAAATCTTATATAGGTTTTAAAAAAGGTGATGAATCTGTAACTTTAAGATTTACGATTGATCCTTATTTTGGTTTTAACGGTATGATCGGCAGTAACGAGGGAACTTATTACATAGACTCTTATACCAATGACAATAAGGTGTACAGATTGTATAAAAGAAATGATGCGTCTCCGCTTGGTCAGTTTAATTGCCTTTTCGATGGAAACAGTGATATGACAAATCCTTCATCACTTGTTCAGAAAACGGTTATTGACGGACTCAACAGGAAATACAGACTTGCTATTTCAACAACGATAGAATATACTGCTTATATTGCCGGGCAGGCTGGTGTAGGAAGCGGAACTGATGCACAGAAGAAAGCGGCAGTTTTAGCAGCGGTAAATTTGGTTGTTACCCGTCTCAACAGTGTTTTTGAAAGAGATATCGCAGTAAGACTGCAGCTTATCCCGAATACTGATGCTTTGTTTTTCATTAGTAGTGATACTTTCGACACTTTAAGTGCACCACAGATGCTTAACGAAAATATAACAGTTACCAACAATATTATTGGTTCTGCTAATTATGATATTGGACATTTGTTTTTTAGAGCAACAGCAGGTAATGATAACGGATTAGCGGCTACTCCTGCTATTTGCGGGAATAGTAAAGCGGGTGCAGTAACAGGTTCTGCAGTTCCGGTAGGAGATCCTTTTGTTATTGATTTTGTTGCACACGAAATGGGTCATCAGTTTGGGGCAATGCATACACAAAATAACAACTGTAACAGAAACCCTCCTACAACCATAGAACCGGGAAGTGCAAGTTCTATTATGGGATATGCAGGTATCTGTCCACCAAACGTACAGCAAAATTCTGATGCTTATTTTCATGCAGTAAGCATTAATGAAATGTATACCAGACTTACAACAGGAAATACATCAACTTGCGGTACCAAAACGCCAATTGCCAACGCAGAGCCTGTGGTAAATGCAGGTTTAGACAGAAGTATTCCTAAGAGTACACCATTTATGCTTACGGCAACAGCCACGGATGCCAATAATGATCCGCTTACGTATACTTGGGAGCAGATTGATGCAGGTGTAGCACCAATGCCGCCTCAGCCGGCAAGTACTGTTGGTCCGCTTTTCAGATCTGTAATGCCTTCAGCATCGCCGTCAAGATATTTTCCAAGACTATCAACCATTGTTTCCGGATACGACCCTGCAATTGTAACTCCTACGGATTACAGAGCATGGGAAAAGCTGCCGTCTGGAGCAAGAGAACTTAATTTTTCTGTTCTGGTAAGAGACAATAATTCATTGGGCGGTCAGACAGGACGCGATGATGTTAAACTCACAGTAGTAAACTCTGCTGGTCCTTTTGTTGTTACTTCGCAAAATACTCCAGGTATCGTATGGACAGAAGGTCAGTCACAAACCGTTACTTGGGATGTTGCAAACACTACAGCTGCACCGGTAAGTACACCTAATGTTACTATATTATTGTCAACAGACGGTGGAGTAACTTTTCCTTTCGTATTGGTGGCAAGTACGCCGAATGATGGGACTCATACATTTACAGTGCCGGGTAATTTAGGAAACAGTACGAATGCAAGAATTATGGTAAAAGCAATTGATAATGTTTTCCTAAACGTAAATTCACAAAATTTTACGGTCAATTCTTCTGCTGTTGTTGTACCTCCGATCCCTAATCCGGGAACGCCTGGGACACCGGGAACACCAGGAACACCAGGAACGCCGAGTGTACCAGGAACACCTGGGAATCCTGGAACAACTCCATCTACCTTCTTTGAAGGGATGATGATTTATCCAGTTCCATCTTATGACGGATATGTATATATTAAATTAGACTTCCCTAGAAAGGCTCCGCTTCGTCCGTATGCATTTAACTATACCATTTATGCAATGGATGGTAAATTGGTAATTCCTAAAAAATCAAGATTATTCTTCTCTGATCATTTAGAAAAAATTGATTTAAGACATCTTCCTACTGAAACGTATATGATAGAAGTTGAACTGGAAGGTGAGCAGATCGTTAAGAAACTAGTAATGTTTAATAAATAATATTTAATATCATTAACATGAAAACCGTTCAGCAACTTAAGCTGAACGGTTTTTTATTTTTAGATTGTTTATTGTTTCTCAACAATAGTGTATTCTGCTTTTATGAATTTTGAAACTCACTGATAAAATGCAGTTTCACATTAGGAAATTTTTCCTGCGTCATGTGGATGGTAAAGGAAGAATCTGCTAAAAATACAAGCTGATTGTATTTGTCTCTAGCCAAAAATCTCTGTTTCAATCTGGCAAATTCCTTGAATTCATCAGATTTTTCATCAGCTTCCACCCAACATGCTTTATGCATAGAAAGAGGTTCGTAAGTACATTTTGCACCGTATTCATGCTCTAAACGGTATTGTATTACCTCGTACTGAAGCGCACCAACGGTTCCAATGATTTTTCTGTTGTTCATTTCGAGGGTAAAAAGCTGAGCTACGCCTTCATCCATCAATTGGTCAATTCCTTTAGCAAGCTGTTTTGCTTTTAAAGGATCATTATTATTGATGTATCTGAAGTGTTCCGGAGAGAAATTCGGAATTCCCTTGAAACTCAATTTTTCACCGCCTGTCAAGGTATCACCAATTCTGAAGTTTCCGGTATCATGCAAACCTACAATATCACCAGGAAAACTTTCGTCTACCACTTCTTTTTTATCTGCAAAGAACGCATTGGGAGAAGAAAACTTCATTTTTTTTCCTTCTCTTACCAACAGATAGTTTTCATTTCTTTTAAATGTTCCCGAAACAATTTTCACGAAAGCCAGACGGTCTCTGTGCTTAGGATCCATATTTGCGTGGATCTTAAATACAAAACCTGTAAACTGATTTTCTTCCGGTTTTACTAAGCGCAAATCACTTTCTTTGGGTTGTGGCATTGGTGCGATATCAATAAATGCATCCAGTAGCTCACGAACTCCAAAATTATTTAAAGCAGAACCAAAAAATACAGGCTGAAGATCTCCTTTCATGTAATCTTCGCGGCTAAATTCAGGATAAACAGACTGTACCAGATCTAATTCTTCTCTTAAAGTAGCGGCTGCTTTTTCACCGATTACTTCGTCAATAGAAGCATCATTAATATCATCAAACTTGATTGCCTCACCAACTTTCTGTTTTTTCTCTTCCAAAAACAGCTGTATATTATTTTCCCAGATGTTGTAAATCCCTTGAAAATCGCTTCCCATACCAATCGGTAATGAAAGCGGACAAACGGTTAATCCAAGTTTCTGCTCTACTTCATCCAGAAGATCAAATGCATCTTTACCTTCACGATCCAGTTTATTGATGAAAACCAGCATCGGAATATTTCTCATACGACAAACCTGAACAAGTTTTTCAGTCTGTTCCTCAACCCCTTTAGCTACATCAATAACAACAATCACAGAATCTACTGCAGTTAAAGTTCGGTAAGTATCTTCAGCAAAGTCTTTGTGACCGGGAGTATCAAGAATATTAATTTTGTGATCTCTGTACTCAAATGCCAAAACGGATGTTGCTACAGAAATTCCTCTCTGTCTTTCAATTTCCATGAAATCGGAAGTCGCTCCCTTTTTTATTTTGTTGGATTTTACGGCACCAGCTTCCTGAATTGCACCTCCAAATAGAAGCAATTTTTCAGTAAGGGTGGTTTTTCCGGCATCGGGGTGAGAAATGATCCCAAATGTTTTTCTTTTTTGTATTTCTTTGATTAAGTCTGACATATCGTATTTTGAAGTTGCAAAAATCGTGAATTTTAATGGATTGTGAAAATCAAATATTTCAGAAGAAGGCAACATGCACCTCTTGTTAATTAAAATCAAGATTAAAGTGTTTTAAACGACAAAAAAATTATCTTTGTTACTGTAATTTTTAGACATGGAAAAAAGCAGATATCCGAAATTTATTTTTGACTGGGTTGGAGGTTTAATTCTCTTTGCGGGTTATATTGCAGGGACTATGTTGGTCGGTTTTTTTGTATTGATGATAAAAGTTCTTTTTCAGATTGATGTAGCTCAGAAACCGTGGTTTTTAATGATGGCAAATGCTTTGGTTTTCCCTTTAATTATTGCGTTTTTCGATTTTTTTGTAGTTCGTCCTTCTACAAAAATGAAATTAAATTTTAATTTTTCTCCCACAAATTTCTCCACTTATCTTCTTATTTTCCCCATGATGTTCGGAATGATGCTGATAGGAGAATTCACGACTTCGCTTATTCCTACAACAGGATCTTTTTTTGGTGATATTTATCGCTTTTTTGAAAATATAATGAAGAGTTTAATCGATGATCCGGCTGTCATGATTATAGCAGCGGTGATTATGGCACCTGTTTTTGAGGAAATCATTTTCAGGGGAATCATCCAAAAAGGAATGATCAATAATGGTGTAAAGCCCTGGAAAGCAATTTTTATTGCATCTTTATTGTTCGGTCTTATTCATGGAAATCCTTGGCAATTTGTAGGAGCGTTTTTATTGGGGACTGTTTTAGGATTGGTTTATTATAAGACTAAATCTTTGCTTTTACCCATTCTTTTACACGGTTTTAATAATTTAACCTCATCAATTCTGATTTTTTACACTCAGAAAGAAAGTTTTGCTGAGGCTTTCCGTTTGGAAGAATGGATGATTTTAATTATTGGAATTGTACTGTTTGTATTATTTTATTATTTATTTATGAAAAAATATAAAATACATTATTCTGAAAATTAAATTCTTTTAATCTACAAGTAAAGTATAAGAGTATATCAATTTCATATAGCAATTTTACCACAAATCGTACACAAAGATGACCTTCAAAACCTTCCAACTTTTCAACCAATATTTGGGTGTAAATGCTCCTGTTTCCGAAAAAATTGATTTTGGGAAATACGAAAGCCATTTGCCATTGAAAGTGAAGTCAGATGCGGTAAACGTTGATTTTTATAGAATTTCGTTGAAGGAAAACATCAATTTTACGGATGTTCATCAAAAAGAACTGCAACACAAAACCGTGCTGTTTTTCAACAGTCCTAATCAAAATTTTGAATGGAATTTGCAAGAAAAATGGCAGGGTTTTTATGTGCAGATTGCTAAAGACGTAATTGAAAATCATCATTTTTTGTTCCGAAATTGTTTGGAATACGGAATGCACGAAGCCCTCATTTTAGAGGAGAACGAAACCAAAGAAATGCAGCAGATTTTCAGCTTGCTTCATTCGCATTACAACGATCAAAATTACGATTTCGATTTTGTGCTTTCTTACACCAATATCCTTATTTCGTTGGTGGAAAAATTTTATAAACGGCAATTTTCTGTTCATCAAAAAGAATACAATTGGATTGTGAAAAAATTTCAGGAATTGCTGTATGACTATTACAACAACCCAGTTTCGCAAACGCCCAATGTGGCTTATTTTGCCGAAAAGCTGAATTTATCTTCCAATTATTTGGGCGATGTCGTCAAGCATTTTACGGGTACCAATGCCAAAGATTTTATTCAAAATCATATAGCCGAAACCGCCAAAAAATTATTGTTGGAAACCACCTCTTCCAACTCCGAAATTGCATATCAACTCGGTTTTGAATACCCTAATTATTTTGCCAAGTTTTTTAAAAAGCACTTAGGGAAAAGTCCAAAGGAGTTTAGAAGCTAAAAATCACAAAAGCAAACTCATATCGTTTCAGTCTTTTTGTCAATCACAACTTATACAGATGTTTATCGAAAGTAAGCTACTCTTTTAAAGATAGAAATTTACATCCTTTTTTGGTATGATGATTCAGCATATTGTGGAATTGGTTTTATGCCCAAAATAAATGACAAAAATTATTAACCAATATCAGACTACATTGTAGTTCCACCATCAATAATGATTTTCTCATTACGCAAAACCAAAGAATTGTCAGACACCAAAAACTCTAAAATGGGAGCGATGTCATTCGGTTTAACAATTCTACCAATTGGAGAAGTATTTGAAAAATGGTCTAACAAATTTAATATTGCCTCATCACTCATTCCCGACTTTTGTTGAATAGGGCTTTCTGTAACTCCTGGACTAATAATATTTACACGAATTCCTTTTGATGCAAGTTCTACATTTAAAACTTTTGCAATACTTTCAAGAGCGGCTTTGCTTGCAGTGTAAACACTTGTATCTGCAAATGCTTTAAAAACAACAATCGAAGTATTCAAAACCACACTTGAAGGATTTTTCAAAATAGGAACAAATTTTTGGGTCGTAAAATAGGCACCTTTGAAATTAACATTCATTGTTTCATCAAAAATATCTTCTGTTGTAGCTTCAAAACTTGATGCTTTAAAAATACCAGCATTCACAAACAAACCATCAATCTTCGTATATCTTTCACGAACTAAATTCACAAGACGGTCAATTTCAGACAATTTTGAAGTATCTGATAAATAACCAGTTGCTCTATTGTTTAATCTTTTCAAGGCTTCAATTAAATTCTTTTCAGAACGCCCTGTTAGTACCACTTCATAGCCTTTTTCTAAAAGATGCTCTGCACAAGCAAAGCCAATTCCTGTTGTGCCACCTGTAATGACAATTACTTTTTTATCCATTATCTGATCATTATATTCTTGGTAAAAGTAAAACTTAACTATATTTGTAACAAGTACTTACTTAGAAGTAATGTACTTACTAAAAAGGTGGAATTGTTGATTATCAATAGATTAAATAATGGAAATTATTGAAAAAAAATATAAAAATGCTACAGAGTGTCCTATAACCATTTTTATGGATAAAATTGGTGGAAAATGGAAACCTGTAATCGTTTGGCTTTTATTAAAAAACGGGACAATGCGTTTTAATGAATTAGACAAAGCAATCAATGGAATTACACAAAAAATGCTATCCCAACAATTAAAAAGTTTAGAGGAAGAAAACATCATCAAACGTATTTCTTATCCTGTAATTCCTCCCAAAGTAGAATATAGCTTAACAGAAAAAGGAAGCAGTTTATCAGAGCTTTTGGAAGGAATAATGAAGTGGAGCAACAAAAACCTGATTGAAAAAAAGATTGGTCAATAAAGGTTTTTATCAAAGTCAGGTCTTAAGGAATTTCAATCCATTTTTACTATATCTAAACTGAGATATTTGCATTCGGCGAATCTCAATTTCTATTGACTTTATGACAAATTAGCCAATTTTCCACGTCAGGCAATATTCTCTAAATCCTAATTTGTATTTAAAATCAGCCTTCTTCCACAACCAACAATTTACCCCAATCGTTCAATTGCCAAAGAATTTCGACCAACTTTTCTCCAATTTCTGTAAGTGAATATTCTACTCTTGGCGGTAATTCGTTGAAATTTTCTTTGGTTAAAATACCGTCTTCCACCATTTCGTTGAGCTGTTGATTTAAAACCCGACGATCAACATTGGCAATGCCTCGTAAAAATTCACTGGGGCGTTTTTTACCTTCATTGATTTGCCAAACAATTGGAATTTTCCATTTTCCCGAAATGGAATTTACTGCAATTTCCAACGGACAAATTTTATTTTCGGTCGCTCGTTCCTTTGTTTTCATAAAATTGACTTTTTTATCCCTATGTGCTGAAAATATGCGGTATTGTTCATTCTAAAAGGCTTCCAGACATTTGCAAAATTAATCAATTTATAAGGATATGAACGAATTAGCAAAACAAATCGAACAATTCAACAACGAATTGGCAACACAAGTTCCGAAGGAAGTTTTAGAAGCGTTTGGAAAATCTATCGAAGATTTACAAACAAAAAATATTGAAGAAAAAAGTTTAAAATTAGGAACAACAATGCCCGAATTTTCATTGCCCAATGCCAGAAATGAAATCGTCCATTCAAAAGAAATTTTAAAAAACGGAAAAATGATTGTTGCTTTTTATCGGGGTAGTTGGTGTCCGTATTGCAATTTAGAACTGAAAGCATTACAAGATAATTTATCAAAAATCAATGATAAAAAAGCTTCGCTTGTTGCAATTTCTCCCCAAAGTCCTGATAATAGTTTAACCATAATCGAAAAACATAAACTAACTTTTGAAGTGCTTACAGACAAAGACAATACGTTTGCAAAACAATTGGGAATTGTATTTGAATTGCAAGATTTTGTTTTACCGTATTACAACACTTTAGGAATTGATATAACCCATTTCAATAAAAACAACGACAATACGTTGCCTATTCCCGCTGTTTTTGTAGTAAACCAAGACGGTAAAATAATGTATAAATTTGCAGATGCAAACTATATGAATAGAATTGATATTGATGAATTATTAAACACATTATGACAGAAATAAAACGTAAAGGTGCTCGCTCCACAAAAGATATTCCGAAAGAAATTTTGGAGCAACTCAACAATGGAGAAATTGAAACCGCAAATTTGGTAGAATGGTTAGCTGTAAATCAAAGAATTTTGCTTGAAAATTTACTCAAACAAACGAATAGAACAAAATACCTGAAACCAATTTTGTCGAATATTGAAGCCTTAAAAAAGCAAACCGTAAACACCATCAACGAAACCATTGGAACAGGGATTTTTGAACAGGCAACTAAAAATAATGACATCGAAATTCTTAACATTATCTCAACCCATCAATCTGACTTAGTTCGTTGTTGGGCGACTTACACCATCGGAAAAAATCCGAAATTGAATGTGCAACAAATGCTCGAAAAAATACAACCATTTGCGGCAGACAATCATTTTGGTGTCAGAGAAATTTCTTGGTTAGCCGTTAGACCAACTATTTCCAAAAACCTAACAGAAAGCTTAGAACTTTTATCAAAATGGACAAGCAACGAAGACGAAAATATCAGGCGTTTTGCCAGTGAAGCTACACGACCAAGAGGCGTTTGGTGCGAACATATTGAAGCATTAAAACAAAATCCTGCATTGGGCTTAACCATTTTAGAACCTATGAAATCGGACAAAACAAAATATGTGCAAGACAGCGTTGGGAATTGGCTGAATGATGCCAGTAAAACGCAACCTGAATTTGTGAAAAATCTTTGTGAAAAATGGAAAAAAGAAAGTCCGACTAAAGAGACTATGTACATTATAAAAAAGGCAATGCGGACAATTGAAAAGAAATAAAAAAACTAAAACACTGTATTGGTAAAAGCAGAAAGGTAAATAGCCTTTCTGTTTTTTTATGAAAAACGATGCGGCAAAACCCATCCGTAAAAAGTTTCCGTTTTCGCCCTTTTTTGTATCCGTTCCGCCTAAAAATCTGCTCTACTTTTGCCTCATTAATTTTTAAACAAACAAAAAAATGAGTCAACCCATATACGTAACCGCAAAATTTCGCATCAAAACAGAAAAACTGAGCGAAGCCAATGCTTTAATGCAAAATCTAATCACAAAAACCCTTCAAAACGAAGAAAACTGCATCAGTTATACCTATCTGAAAAACAACAATGTAGAAAACGAATTTACCTCTTTTGAAATTTGGAAAGATGCAGATGCAGAAGCCAATCATTGGACAACATCACACATTGCCGAAGCCCTAAAACAGCTTCCTGAAATGCTGGAAACCGAACCCGAAATCAACAAATGGAACAGAATTTAAAATCCAAGAAAATGAGCAAAAAAATATTAATCACCGGAGCAGGCTCTGGTTTAGGAAAAGGAACGGCTATTGGTTTAGCCAAAAAAGGTCATCAAGTAATTGCAGGAGTTTTGCAATGGGAACAAGTAACTGCTTTAAGAGCCGAAGCCGAAAAAGAAAACATTGTAGAAAATTTAAAAGTCATCAAACTCGATATTACCGATGAAATAGATTGTGCCAACGCTCAAAAATACGACATCGATATTTTGGTAAACAATGCCGGCATTGGCGAAACTGGACCTTTGGCCGAAATTCCTGTAAAACTGATGCGAAAAGTAATGGAAACCAATGTATTTTCAACGTTAGAATTTTCGCAACCATTCATCAAAAAAATGGTGGAGAAAAAACAAGGAAAAGTATTCTTTGTTTCCTCAATGGCTGGACTTTCCACGTATCCTTTTCTTGGACCTTACAATGCCTCCAAACACGCTTTGGAAGCCGTGGCACAATGTTTACGAGATGAATTAAAAGATTTGGGCGTTACTGTGGCTACCATCAATCCTGGACCGTTCAGAACAGGCTTTAACGATAGAATGTTTGACACTTTTGAACAATGGTTTGATGCTGACAAAAACTTTACATCAATAGAACCATTGAAACAAATTCAAGCAGGAGTTGCTTCAGATGAAGCACAATTTGATCCGCAAGAAATGATTGATAAAATGATTGAGGTAATTCCTGCCGAAAAACATTTGTTCCGCACGATGGTTCCCGAAGCAATCGCAGAGCATTGCAAAACGTATCAGCAAAATCAATGGACGATAGAAATATAAACTCAATTAAAATCCTGAATGTGAAGAAAACATTTGGGATTTTTTTATTAAAAAATAAAGTTCTAATGACGAAAAAAGGAATTATTCAAAAAATAAACAATTCGAAAGTTTGCCAAATAAAAGTAGGAGAGACGCATGGTTTCAGAGATATTTGGGTTGTTGTAGCAGAAAACAGACTGTTTTGCAGACAATATTCGTTCAGCAAAAACAGTTGGCGAAATGCTTTGTTAGAAAACGAAAAAGCCTACTTAAAAGTAGATGGAAATATTGTGGAAATTGCAGGTAAAATTCCTGAAGATTTAGACACAATAATGCAAAAAGTAAACGAAGCGTATATTGAAAAATATGTTCATCGCCTAAACTATTATCCTGAAATTGCCAAACAAGCTGCAAATTTAGAAAAGCACCAAAAAAGTACGGTGGAGCTACAACTAAAATAAAAACTGCAACAAAATAGATTTTTTTCAAAATGAGATAAGGGTATTTCGATTGGAAACCTTTACAAGATTTGAAATCATTAATCTATTAAACCTTTATCTCTAAATTCGTCATAATGCAGATCGTAAGCTAATATGCTTTTGCTTATAAATTTTTAGGTTTAATCATCCATGGGATAAGAAAATAGAATGCTGTGGCGGTTGCTGTAAGCAGAATACCGGTTCCGATCCATAAAATTGTAAAACCAAATTTTTCAGCGATTAAAGTTCCCAGATAAGGTGTGATAATGAAGGCGATAGAAAAAGCAATTCCATTCAGTCCCATATAAGCTCCCTTATTGTTTTGTCCGGATCTCAAGGCTGTAATTGTTGACATGAACGGCAATGCCCAGATTTCTCCAACCGAGAGCAAAGTCATCGAAATAATCAGCGTTATTATGCTGTAGTCAAAACCAAGCATGGCGTAAGAAAGTCCGCAAATAAAAGTTCCGAGAAACATCGTTCTTGCTAAGTTGAGGTATTTTTCTGCAGCCTGTACCAATCCCATTTCAAGCAAAACTACAATAAAACCACTGTAACCCAAAAGATAACCAATGTTCTGCTGGCTTAGATGCGCTGTTTCTTTGTAGAAAATCGTTAAAGTACTGAAAAGCTGAAAAAAACATATTGAAAAAAGCATACACAGAAAGCAGTAAATCAAAAATTTACCGTCTTTATAAGGCGAGTTCTCTTTTTTTATCTCAATAGCTTCTTTTACTTTTCTAGCTTTCAGTTTTGCTAATTTATTGCGTTTATTGAAAAAGATAATGTATAAAATACCTGCCGAGAGAGCAGCAAAAGCATTAGAGTAAAATAAAAACTCGTAAGATATTGCCGACAAAATTCCACCTAAAGCCGGACCGATTGAAAACCCCAGATTAATTGCCATCCGGTTCAGGGAAAAAGCCCGTGTTATATTTTCGGGTTTTGCATATTTGGTAATGGCAACTGAGTTGGCAGGACGAAAAGAATCGCTTACAATACTCTGCAGCAAAATAATTGCTGCCACTCCGATTTCTGTTTTGAATAATGGAATTAAACAAAATAACGGAACACTCAACAATAAGCTAAGATATTGAACTCTGTATTCCCCAAATTTGTCGGTAATAAAACCTCCAAACCACGAACCGATTACCGAACCGATTCCGAAAAAGCTAAGTACAATTCCTGTATTTTCGATACTGAATTTTAAATGAGCAGTCATGTACACACCCAAAAAGGGAAGTACCATGGAGCCGGAACGGTTGATAAGCATAACCAGTGCCAACATCCAGCTTTCTTTAGACAGTCCTTTGAAGGAGTTGGTATATAAATGTATAATTTTCACAATTTCTAAAATTTAATAGTTTATAGTCTGGATTTATAAAACAAAAAACAGGACTTAAAAAATAAGCCCTGTTTTATTTATTTGAAACAAACAAATTTTACTCCGGCTTATAAGAGTCCTTTAATGTCACAGTTCTGTTGAATACAAAATTGGTATCCGTAGAATCCTGATCCTTTGTAAAATATCCAATTCTCTGGAATTGAAGAGGTTCTCCAACTGCCACATCTTTTAGACTTGGCTCAGCAAACCCCTGAACTGTAGTTACAGACTCAGGATTGATGAAATTTAAGAAATCCACATCTTTCTCAGCATCAGGCTGTTCCACAGTAAATAGTTTATCATAATTTCTTACTTCCACAGGAATGGCATGCTTCGCAGAAACCCAGTGAATTGTTCCTTTTACTTTTCTTAAACTTTCTTCAGTTCCGCTTCCAGACTTAGATTTTTCATCATAAGTAGCATATATGGTCGTGATGTTTCCGTTTTCATCTTTTTCTACTCTTTCACCTTTAATGATATAAGCAGATTTCAGACGAACTTCTCCGCCTAACTTTAGTCTGAAGAATTTGTTGTTTGCTTCTTCCTTAAAATCTTCATGCTCAATATACAATTCTCTGGAGAACGGAATTTCTCTTGTTCCAGCATTTTCCTGTTCAGGATTATTTTCTGTTTCCAGCCATTCTTCCTGTCCTTCAGGGTAGTTTTCAATGATTAATTTCACAGGATCAACTACCGTCATTACACGTTTTGCGACTTTATTCAGGTCTTCACGAACGCAGAATTCCAATAGCTGAAGTTCAATTAAGTTTTCTCTTTTGGCAACACCTACTTTTTCAATGAAATTTCTAATGGAAGTTGGGGTAAAGCCCTTTCTTCTCATTCCGGAAATCGTAGGCATTCTCGGATCATCCCAACCGTTCACTACATTTTCGGCAATAAGCCTCTGTAGCTTTCTTTTGGAAGTGATCATGTAAGAAACGTTCATTCTAGCAAATTCCCTCTGTTTGTTTTTTACTTTTCCTTCTTCGTACACCTGATCCAGATACCAGTTGTATAAAGGTCTGTGGTTTTCAAACTCCAGAGAACACAGTGAATGAGAAATTTGTTCGATATAATCAGACTCGCCATGTGCCCAATCGTACATTGGATAGATTTTCCATGCCGTTCCTGTTCTGTGATGAGGTTTATTCAAAATTCTGTACATCACAGGATCGCGCATATTCATATTGGGTGAGATCATGTCAATTTTTGCACGAAGAGACATAGAGCCGCTTTCAAATTCTCCGTTTTTCATCCTTTCGAACAAATCTAAAGATTCTTCCACAGGACGGTTTCTGTACGGTGATTCTATTCCGGGTTCTGCGGGATTTTTTCTCTGTTCGGTAATCACTTCAGAAGGCTGCTCATCTACATAAGCTTTTCCTTCCTTAATGAGCTGAACTGCCCAATCGTAAAGCTGCTGGAAATAATCGGAAGCGTACAATTCTTTATCCCATTTAAAGCCCAGCCATTCAACGTCTTTTTTTATTGAATCTACAAATTCCTGTTCTTCTTTCTCAGGGTTTGTATCGTCGAAACGAAGGTTTACAGGAGCATTGTATTTTTCGCCCAAACCAAAGTTGATGCAGATAGCTTTTGTGTGTCCTACATGCAGATAACCGTTGGGTTCAGGCGGAAAACGGAAACGGAGCTGGTTTTTTTCCAAACCGTTTGCCAGATCTTCTTCTATAATTTGCTCAATAAAATTGAGTGATTTTTTTTCTTCTTCCATTAATTTCGCTTTAAAGTCGTACCAAACGACAGTTTGCAAATTTAGTAAATTTAGATGTCTAAAAAAAGCAAAGATTTTTTTAATGAAATTCACAACTAATGGAACTTTTTCACGATATTTGCTAAACCAAAAAACTAAATATTACCTGTCGCTATGAATAAGTTCAAAAAGAAACTTTCTGAATTTTTAAATTACATCAAAAAATCAATCTTTATTGATGGTGTAGTCTAACTATTTTCAAGAATGTACGGTTCAAAAAAAAGTTTATCCGCATCTAAATGTAAGGGACTGTGAAAGTTATTTGTAAATAAATTTCCTGTCCCTAATCCTTGTGGCATATTGCTTTTTTTTGTGAAGGTATATTGAGAAATAGCATTCAACCCTATGTTGCTTTCCAACGCAGAGGTGATCCACCATTTAATATTTAATTGTTCAGCAAGGGATATCCACTCATTCGAACCTGAAAATCCTCCCACTAATGCAGGTTTTAGAATGATGTACTGAGGTTTTACTGTTTCTAAAAGCTTTTTCTTTTCAGGATAATCAATTATACCAATTAACTCTTCATCTAATGCAATTGGAGTTGGAGTATGGGAGCATAATTCAGTCATGTCATCCCATTTTCCTGCTTTTATCGGCTGTTCTATGGAGTGGATTTGTAAGTCTGCTAATTGTTTCAAAACAATCTTTGCTTCATCTTTAGTAAAACCTCCATTAGCATCTACCCGAATTTCAAGCTGATCTTTTGTGAATTTTTTTCTTAACTTTTGAAGAATTGTATGTTCTGATTGCCAGTCTACACCAATTTTCAGTTTAATACAATAAAATCCTTTTTCCAGCTTATCTGTTATTTGTTCCTGCATGTATTCAATATCACCCATCCAGATCAGCCCGTTGATTGTTATTGCTGATTTTCCTTCGGTAAACTCACTCGGAAAATAAATGTTTTTCCCATGTTTCAGATTGAGCAATGCCTGTTCGTAGCCAAACCAGATTGAAGGAAACTCTTTCAATTCATCCTTTAAAAACTCTGTTTTTTGGTTGATGTTGTTACAGAGCCATTGCAGTTTTTCTTCGTAATCGGGTCGGTCATCAAAGCTTAATCCACGGAAAATTGCACATTCACCAATTCCTTTCTTATCGTTGTCAAAAACTTCAAGAATGTAGGTCTCCTTATCAAGCAAAACGCCGCGAGATGTTCCACTCGGGCGTTTGAAGTTTAATAAATATCTGAAATATTTTGCTGTCATTATTTTACACTGTCAATTCGCATGAATTCTTCTGCTTTTTCTACCATGTCAACACTTCCACAGAAAAATGGTATTCTTTGGTGAAGTTCCGTTGGTTCAATTTCGAGGATTCTTCTAAAACCATCTGAGGCTTTTGCGCCTGCCTGTTCTGCCAGAAAAGCCATCGGATTGCATTCATACAGCAACCTTAGTTTTCCATTCGGAGCCTGAGAATAAGAAGGGTAGATGTAGATTCCTCCTTTCAGCATATTTCTGTGAAAGTCTGCTACTAAAGAACCGATATATCTTGATGTATAAGGTCTGTCGCCTTCTTCCATCTGACAATATTTGAGGTAGTTTTTCACTCCCTGAGGAAATTTTATATAATTTCCTTCGTTGATAGAATAAATTTTTCCTGTTTTTGGAAACATCATGTTGGGATGAGAGAGATAATAAGTTCCCAGAGAAGGATCAAGTGTAAAGCCATTTACACCATTTCCTGTTGTGTAAACAATCATGGTTGATGAGCCGTAAATCACATAACCGGCTGCAATCTGATTGATTCCTTTTTGTAAAAAATCTTCAAGCTGTACAGGAGTTCCGGGTTCTGTAACTCTTCTGTAAATGGAAAAAATTGTACCTACAGAAACATTTACATCAATGTTTGATGAGCCGTCAAGAGGATCAATTAGCACAACATATTTGCTAAGATGCCCGTTTTCTCCGCATTTGATATCAATAAAATCATCATTTTCTTCAGAGGCAATTCCGCAGACTACTTCTCTTTGTGATAATGCTGTGATGAAAATTTCGTTGGCAATTACATCCAGTTTCTGCTGCTCTTCACCCTGTACATTTTCATTTCCTGCTTTTCCGATGATATCTGCAATACCTGCTTTATTAACTTCCCTGTTTACAACTTTGGATGCTAATCTTATGGCGCTCAGAAGACGCGAAAACTCTCCTGTGGAATATTGGAAGTCATCCTGTTTGTCAATAAGAAATTCTCCTAAAGTCTGTAATGGCTGATCTGACATATTTTATCTTTTTACGATTTGCCCAAATTTCGGAAAATTTATTGCAAATAAAAAATAAAATACATAGAAGTGTAATGTTATGAAATTCAGTGTTTTATTGTTTTATTCTTTCTGTTGTTGCCAAATTTGCATGAATTAGAAAAAACTAATTTATTGATTAATATTGATTATTTGGAGGATATCCGGAATTTTAATAAAATCTTAATCCTATTACAATACTAGGGTATTTCATATCTCGGTGTAAATTTATAATTTTGTGACCCGTAAAAAACGATCTTCAATTTTTATCTAACAATTTTATTTCTAACTATTTAATGAAAATTTTTAAGTTTGGTGGAGCGTCGGTAAAAGATGCCGCAAGTGTAAAAAATGTATCTATGGTTCTTGAAAGCCAAGGCTTTGAAAAATGTCTTCTGGTGATTTCGGCTATGGGTAAAACAACCAATGAGCTGGAAAAAGTGGTGGAGCACTACTTTAATAAAGAAAATTACCAAACTGAAATTGAAAAGATAAAACGAAAACACATCGAAATTGCGGAAGGTTTATTTCCTGAAAATCATGCAGTATTTGCAGAAATTAACTTGTTTTTTGATGATATAGATTCATTTTTAAGAAGAAATAAATCTCCTAATTATAATTTTGTCTACGATCAGGTAGTGAGCTGCGGAGAAATGATTTCTACAAAAATCGTGAGCGAATATCTGAATGAAATTCAGTTTAAAAACCAATGGCTGGATGCGAGAGATTTCATCAAAACAGACAATTCTTACCGTGAAGGGGTTGTTAATTGGGAAAAAACGGAAGAATTTATTTCACACCTTAGTAAGGAAATCTGTTATGTAACACAGGGTTTTATAGGGTCTGATGAGAATAACTTTACCGTAACCTTAGGAAGAGAAGGATCAGATTATTCTGCTGCTATTTTTGCTTATTGTATGAGCGCAGAAGCTATGACGATCTGGAAAGATGTTCCCGGTGTGATGACAGGAGATCCCAGAAAATTTGATGATGTAAGTCTGCTTTCTAATATTTCCTATGAAGAGGCTATTGAGATGGCTTATTACGGAGCAAGTGTTATCCACCCGAAAACACTGCAGCCGCTGAAACAGAAAAATATTCCTTTCTTTGTGAAGTCTTTTGTAGATCCTTCAAAAGCAGGAACCAAAGTAGGTATTTCAGATAAAAATCAGAGTGAGGAATCTTATATTTTAAAGGAAAATCAAACATTGCTGAAAATTTCAACCAGGGACTTTTCTTTCATTGCTGAAGATCACATGAGTTTGATATTTAATAATTTAGCTAAATATAAAATTAAGGTTTCTTTGATGCAGAACTCGGCAATTTCTCTCGAACTGTGCCTTGAAGATAAATTTAATACTGTAGATGATCTGAATGATGAGCTTCAGAAAGTTTTCAAGACAGATGTTATAAAAAATGTATCTTTATTTACGGTAAGAAATGTAAAAAAAGAAAATATCGATAAATTTTACCAGGGAAAAAGTGTATTATTGGAGCAGATTGCAAACAATACACTGCAAATGGTAACACAATAAAACTAATTTCGACTAAAAAACACATGAGCTTAATCTCGAAAAACGATTTAATACAAGCTGCCGGTCTGAATAAAATAGGTTTTCTAAAGAATCCTGTCGCTTCTGCTGTGATGAATATTACAAAAATAAATGAAGTCAACAGGCTTTATGATAAACTAAAAGATAAAGATGGTAAAGATTTTTTTGATTCGTTTGTTCGGGAAAGAAATTTAAGCTACATCGCATTTGAAGAAGATCTCGCCAAAATTCCGAAAACAGGACCGTTTATTTTGGTTTCCAATCATCCGCTTGGCGCAATAGACGGTATTTTGATGTGCAAAATTCTGTCAGAAATCCGTCCGGATTTTAAAGTAATGGGAAATTTCTTGTTAGAGAAAATAAAGCCTATGGAGCCTTACGTGATTCCTGTCAATCCTTTTGAAGGAAGAAAAGAAATCAGAAACAGTGCCACCGGAATGCGTGAAACGCTTAAGCATCTTGAAAACGGAGGCTGTGTAGGAATTTTTCCGGCAGGAGAGGTTTCCAATAAAAATAATCCTTACGGAGAGATTTTAGACCGTGAGTGGGAAAAACCTGCTTTGAAATTGATCAGGATGGCGAAAGTACCTGTAGTGCCAATGTATTTTCATGCTAAAAACAGCACTTTATTTTATCAGGTTGCTAAAATTCATCCCAATTTGCAGACACTTATGCTTCCGACAGAGATGATGAACGACCGTGAGAAGCCAATAAGGATAAGAATAGGGCGTCCGATTACCGTAAAAGTAATGGATGAAATGGAAAGTATTGAGGAACTGGGTGAATTTTTGAAACGTAAGGTTTATATGATGAAATCTTACTACGAAAAAAGAAAATCTATTGCACAGTCTATCAATCTCAAAAATCTATATGTAAAGTTTCCTTTGCTGAAAGAAGAAAATATTGTACAGAATATCATAGACGAAACGCCAAAAGAAGACATCCTGAAAGATATTTCCAAACTGAAAGGAACAGACAGAATGCTTTTCAGTAACGGGAATTATGAAATTTATTTTACTCCTTACGAAGAAATTCCTTCGGTAATGAGGGAAATAGGAAGACAGAGAGAGCTTACTTTCCGCGCAGTGGGTGAAGGAAGTAATCTGCCTTTTGATCTGGACGAATATGACCAGCATTATCATCATCTTTTTTTATGGGATAGTGCCGCCGAAAAACTTGCGGGAGCCTACCGTATGGCATTAGGTAAGGATGTAATGAAGAAATTTGGAATAAAAGGATTTTATACCAGCTCTTTATTTGAATTTGAGCAGGATATTCACCCATTTTTCAAGAAGGTGATAGAAATGGGTAGAGCCTATATCTGCGAAGAATATCAGCAGAAGCCGCTTCCGTTATTTTTGCTTTGGCGCGGAATTGTGCATGTGTGTTTACGAAATCCCGACCACAAATTTCTGATGGGCGGAGTAAGCATATCTAATAAATTTTCTGAGTTTTCCAAATCATTGATGATCGAGTTTATGCGTTCTAATTATTACGATTCTGCAGTCGCTCAATACATCACTCCGAAAAACGATTTTAAAGTAAAACTGAGAGAACGTGATAAGCATCTTTTTCTGAATGAAATGAATGCAGATCTTAACAAGCTGGATAAGTTTATTGATGATCTGGAACCTGAACTCAGAATGCCGGTTTTAATTAAAAAATATATTAAGCAGAATGCAAAGGTAATTGCTTTCAATGTTGATCCGAATTTCAATGATGCGATTGATGGTCTCATGTACATTAGAATAAGTGATCTTCCGGAAAGCACAATAAAGCCGGTTTTGGAGGAAATGAGTGAGCAGATAAGGAAAGAACAGGAAAATAATCAGACTGAAAATCAGTAAGTTTTTATTTTCATTGAAAAAATGTTGCGTAATACTTGCTTCATATACCAAAACTTCCTACTTTTGCATCACTTTAAAACAACGAAGTAAGGTTTCTTAGCTCAGTTGGTAGAGCAACGGACTGAAAATCCGTGTGTCCCTGGTTCGATTCCTGGAGAAACCACAAAAACCGCCTGTAAAAAGGCGGTTTTAATTTCAAAAGTTTTAAATGGTAAGGTTTCTTAGCTCAGTTGGTAGAGCAACGGACTGAAAATCCGTGTGTCCCTGGTTCGATTCCTGGAGAAACCACTCAAAACCACTCTTCTCAGAGTGGTTTTTGTTTTTTTTGGTCAGAAAGGTAATATTAATGTTGTAATTTTGTTTTAATGAAAGAATGCAAATTACAGCCAAGATTTAAAGATTCATCTCATTTTAAAAATTTTTGGGAAGAAGGAAATGGTAAACAGCTGATTGAGTTGTCCGGTGCTGAAGTGAGTTTGAAAGACTTTGACCAATTTTCTGAATTTTATTATCATATCGACACAGTGGGTGATGAAGTCGTAAAGGATATTTATTTCACAAAAAACTTTCATGAAGCATCCAGAGAAATAGAACAATATATCAGAAATGGAGTTTCTATAAATGAAAACGTACCTGAAAGCGTAAAAGAATTGTTTGAGCAAACACAGAAAATACCCGACTGGCTCAATTATGACCTTCTGAAAAGCGGAGCAGAACTTTGTATGAGAAGCAATCTGGATTCGCTTATTTCCTTAAGAGATTATTGTCTGATCGGGGGCTACGACTATGCTTATCTCAACAAGCCTCTTATGGCTACGGAAGCCTTAAAAAAAGGTGCGGTGAAAAGACTTTCTGAAACACTTGATTTTTGGGTGAATGTTACCCGTTACAATGCACTGGAAGTTCATCATAAAGGATACGAATTTGCGATTAAAACAAGACTGATTCATTCTTACGCAAGACTTTCTATTAAAAAAAATTACAAAGAATGGGATACTGAAAACTGGGGAGAGCCGATTAATTCATGGGATATGATGGCAACCTATATTGGTTTTAGTCTGGTCTTTATGCACAGTCTGAAAAAACTTGGAAATGTGGTTTCTGATGATGAAGAGAAAGGGCTTTTTCACCTTTGGAAATATGTAGGATATCTGTTGGGAATTCCCGAAAAAATCCTTCCAGACAATAAAAAACAGGCAACAGAATATTTTTATTTGTGGACTTCCGTTCAGCCATCTTCAGACAATGATTCTATATTGCTTGCTCATTACCTGCTGAATGAGTCATTAGAAAATCCGATATTGAAATATCAGTTCCAGCGCAGAAATCTCCGTTATCTGCATATTTGCTGTACCTGGTATCTGCTTGGCGATGAGGTCTGCAAACGATTGAAAATTCCGGATGTGCCTTTTAAGAGAGGGTTTCCAGTAACTAAAAAAATTCTTAACAAGGTGTACAATAATGTGGTAAGTCGTGAAGCAAGAATTAAAAGAGGAAACAAAGATCAGATGAAAGTTCTTGAAGATTATCTGAGCATAACACAGAATTCCAACTTTCATTAGGATGGTTTATGATTTGGATTTTATTAATTTGAATGCTGAAAAAAATAAATGTTTTAATCAACGGATTGGTGAAAAATTATAATTTTTTTAACATCAAAAAAACATTTTCAGACCCAAATAAAATTAGATTTTAATAGTAAAATTTCGTATTTTTGATAAATTATATTTAATCGAATGAGTAATATTGATGATAAGAAAAAAGCACTTGCATTGGTGCTTGATAAATTAGATAAAACGTACGGAAAAGGTACGGTAATGACATTGGGGGATGATTCTGTTGATAATACTATTGAAGTAATACCTTCAGGCTCATTGGGATTAGACATCGCACTAGGAGTGGGAGGTTACCCAAGAGGAAGGATTATTGAAATTTATGGTCCGGAATCTTCTGGTAAAACAACTTTAACGCTTCATGCTATTGCAGAAGCTCAGAAAGCCGGCGGAATTGCTGCTTTTATTGATGCTGAACACGCTTTTGACAGATCTTATGCTTCAAAGCTGGGTATTGATCTTGAGAATCTGATCATTTCCCAGCCGGATAACGGAGAGCAGGCTTTGGAAATTGCGGACAACCTTATCCGTTCCGGAGCTATTGATATTGTAGTAATTGACTCTGTGGCTGCATTGACTCCTAAAGCTGAAATTGAAGGCGAAATGGGGGATTCTAAGATGGGTCTTCATGCGAGATTGATGTCTCAGGCTTTAAGAAAGTTAACGGCTACTATTTCCAGAACTAAATGTACTGTGATTTTCATTAACCAATTGAGAGAAAAAATCGGGGTGATGTTTGGAAACCCTGAAACAACAACAGGTGGAAATGCCCTTAAGTTCTATGCTTCTGTAAGGGTTGATATCAGAAAGGCAAGTGCTCCTATTAAAAACGGAGATGAAGCTATCGGAAGCCGCGTAAAGGTGAAGATTGTGAAAAATAAAGTCGCTCCTCCTTTCAAGCAAGCTGAATTTGATATTATGTACGGCGAAGGAGTTTCTAAAGTAGGAGAGATTCTTGATACCGCAGTTGACTTGGGTGTTGTAAAGAAAAGCGGATCATGGTTCAGCTACGAAGATTCTAAGCTTGGACAGGGAAGAGATTCTGTAAAAGATGTTCTGAAAGACAATCCTGAACTGGCAGAGGAAATAGAAGGTAAAATCAAAGAGGAACTGAAAAATAAATAAATTTTTAGTCATATATAATGAGGATTGCTTTCAATAAGCAGTCCTTTTTTTTATTTGAAAAAATAACAAAAAACACGTCTGAAATTCCAGACGTGTTTTTTGTTAATATGAAGAAACTAATTATTATCTTATAATGCAGACAAAAGATTGACACCATCAACAGTTGCCCATGCTCCTGCTGGAAGTGATACTTTGGTTACGGTTGTAGAATTGGTGAAAGTCTTTCCTCCATTTGGTGTGAAAGCATACCCCCAAACACCGGCATTGTCAGAGTCAAGATAAGAAAGAGGTGAAACAGAAATTTTATTATTGTTTACTTGATTGTTTTCTGTTGCTGCATCCTGAATTAATACTGAATAAGCTTTTTGAGCGCCAATATTTTTATATCCGCTGATATAAACATTACTGAAAATCCCTGAACCCTGTTTTTTAAACTGAATAGCAGAAATTTCTGGAGAATTTGCTGATTCAGGATTTGTTCCTGTTGCTCTCATCAAGGTAAGGTTGGTAATTTTTGGAGCAACGTTATCTGCATTACTAGAAGCTTCGATTTCCATTCCGAAATTTCCTGTTCCTACTTGATAAGCAAACCAATTTGAATTGTTTTGTCCGCTCCATGCATCCTGCCAGTCGAAAGAATCATCAAAATTTCCATAAGAAACTAAATTTTTAGCACTTACAGTTCCACCGAACCATTCAAAACCATCATCTGTACCTTTATAAGCTACAAGGTTTTCTAAAACGGTTCCAGCTCCTACAGAGTAAAACGTGAACGTGTTGGTTTCGGAAGTACCATCTCCAATTTTCTTACCAGCATATTCTACACGTACGAATTTCATGATTCCAGAAAAGTCATTTGGATTATTGCCTCCATATGAAAGAGCATTTCCATCTTCTGAAATAGCTGATGTATTTCCATTAAGAGCTTTGATAGGAGCTTCACCATAAATGGTAATTCCACCCCAATCTCCCGGAGTTTTTGTAGATGTTGTAAACACAATGGGTTCATTGGCGGTTCCTTGTGCATCAATCAATCCATCATTTAAAATTACCAATGCACTAGTTTTATTCGTTACAACATTAAATATTGCACCCGGTTCTATTGTTAAGGTTGCTCCATTTGTAATTTTTACAATACCATCTAATGTATAGTTTCCTTTTTTAATAAGTAGATCTTTTGATATTGTTCCTTTTAGAGTTCCGGTTCCGCTTAATACGCTTTCTGATGTACCTGGGACATTTGTATTTGTATCTTCGATGCCGTCATTCACTTCAATTGTACAAGAAGTCATGCTCAATCCTGTGATCATTGCAATTGCTAATGGTAAAAGTATTCTTTTCATTTTATTTTTATTTATTTTTTTAGAATGTATAGCCTACAGTAAAATTGAAGGTTGTACCTCTGTAGTAGTTAGTGTATTGAAAGTTGTTGTTAGTGTTTACATTATAGTAGCTGCTGTCTCCAAGCTCAATTCTATATTGAGTATTTAAAATATTTTGAACACCAAATTTGATATTCCAGTTTTTAGTCAACTGTTCTTGGTAAACAAAATCTAATTGATGAAATGGTCTTTCGTAGAAATTATCTGTTCCTGAAGTACCTACTGCAAATATTTTGGATCCTGAAACATTGTAAACAAGAGACAATGTCCTCGGCAAAGAATTTTGTTTTTTAAATTCGTACTTTAAATCTGCATTTATTGTATAAGGAGCAGCACCCTGTAGTCCTCTTTTTCGTAATTGGTCATCTGTAAATCCGTTTGGCTTTTCAAGCGCCAATTGATCTGTGCTTCTCTCTACATGGGTATGCATTATCGTTGCATTAGCCCCAAATGTAAAATTGTTTAAAGATTCTGAAATTCTTGCTAAATCAATAATTCCTTCTAACTCAAATCCATAAAGATCTGCTTTTTTGGCATTAAAGAAGGTTACTGTAACACCGTTTGAATTTCCTGAAGTAGTGAAAGATCTTTCAATAGCATTGTCAATTCTTTTTGCAAAAAGATTGACTGAAAACATTTCTTTTCTTGTAGGAAAATATTCCCATTTCAAATCAATGTTGTAATTTTCGCTGTTTAGGATATTAGGATTACCTAAAATTGTTTCATTATCTGGATTTATGTAAGGAATTGCCATAGTCTCTATCAATACAGGTCTTGTTATCGTCTTACTGAATGCAAGTCTCAGATTATTTCTATCATTGATAGCTTTTTTGATGGCTAATGAAGGAAGGAACATATTTCTGTCCTTCTCTATATTTTCAGTTTTCTGTTGACCCTGAGGATTAAAACGAATGAGACTTAAATCATTTTCATATCTTGCTCCTAATAAAATATCCCAAGAATCGTTTGGTTTATAGTTAATATTTGCATAGCCAGCATTTACAAACTGATAAATAGATGTGAATGATTGATATGCATCAGATTCTTCTTGAAAGAAAAATAAATTGTTTGCCATATCCTGATCAAAACCTTGTTGTGGCTTATTTCTATCAATAATAAAATTTTGTCCTGCTGTTCCATTTGGTTTTCCAAAAATAAATCGGTAAGAAGTTCTTCTAAGATCAGCGAAACCATTATATCCAATGCTTAACTGGACTGGGTAATCTTTTCTGTCGCCTTTTTCACCAAATGCAATATTATACTCGCCAAATGCTGAACCATAGAATCTGGAATTTACATCCAGGTATTGTCTGATGATATTATTACCACCGTAAGTGATTAATAATTGATCATCATTAAGCATATTGCCTTGATTGTCTTGTCGAGAGCCTTCCATGATTTTACGGTCTGGCTGCTGATAATTATTCAGCACGTAACTTCCACCAGCTTTTATGCTTTGTCTGTCATTTATTTTGTGCGATCCAGTAAGCTGAAGATCCAAAAATCTTGATATATCAAGCTGATTTACTCTGAAAAAACCAATATCTTCATTTTGTACCTGTTGATTTTTATATCCAAAGTAGTCTTCTATGATATTATTTGCACTTTGCAAATAAATAGCATTGAGGTTAATTTGAGTTTTTCTGTTTTTATAACCAAAACCCATCAAGGCTGAAGATTCCGACTCGAAATTGTATTGCTTTCTGTTAAGCTTATTATTAAGGACTATACTCTGTCCTCCGTTATCCAAAAATTGGTTTTTTGCACCTTCTCTAAAAGCAAATTTTGAGCTTTGATTTAATGAAAATAAAATCCCAATGTTGCCGTTTTCTCCAGTTTTTATTTTTTGTGCAGTAGTAAATCCAATACTCGTATTAGGCATAGATTTTACCTCATCTACATTCCAAGAATCTTTAAAATACCTTTTTGATTCTTCGGAATTAAAACGATAGTTAGAGGGTCTTACACCATCAAGATTATCAGGGAGCTGTCTATCTTTGCTGTTTAATCCTAAATATCCTTTCATGCCATCAGCATTTTCAGATACAAAAAAATTGTCTTTAAAGTTACTGATTGTATTTACTCCAACACTGAATTCAATCTTAGAAAAAGAGCGATCCATCGTCAGCGTTTCAATATCAAATGTAGCTCCTGCAAAATCTCCGTAAAGATTAGAGTTGAATGTTTTATAGATATTTAATTTTCCAACTACATCAGTAGGGAACTGCTTCAGCGCAATGATTTTTTGGAAAGGATTATTCGATGGTGATCCCAACCCATTTATTAGCAGGTAATTATATCTCTCTTCTAAGCCTCTTACAAATAAGCCTCGTCCATCTACAGTTGTAATACCCGTTACTTTAGTAAGTCCTTGCTCCACATTAGATATACCTTTTCTTGAAATTTCCTCTGCACTTACTGCTTGTTTCTGAATGATAGCCTTCTTTTGATCGAATAATACGGCTGTTTCTGTTTTTTTGTTTGTGCTTCCTTTTATAACAACACCTTCAATACTTCTTTCGTTTTTTAAAGTGTCGTTTTTTTGTTGAGCGTAAAACAATGTTCCTGATGTAGTAAGGAATAGTGCAGCGATACTCAGTTTTCTATAATTCATTTTCTTTTTTACTAGATTACTTTCGGTGCAAAGAAATAAAAGTTTCGTTATTTAAATGGTTTAGTAAAATTTAATTTTTTTTTAACTAAACATTACGAAAACGCTATTATTGTTAACTTTATATGAACGATAAATATTGAGTTAATTCATCATTCAAAATTTGTTAACTTTGAAACGTAAAAATTAAAAATGAATCAAAAGAAAATACTTCTGATAGACGACGAACTGGATATTCTGGAAATTTTGTCTTATAATCTGGAGAAAGAAGGCTATGACATCTACACCGCTACAAACGGGAATGAAGGAATTGAAAAAGCCAAAGAGATCATTCCAGATCTTATTTTGCTGGATGTCATGATGCCGGAGAAAGACGGAATAGAAACCTGTCAGGAACTTCGGAAAGTAAAAGAACTTCAGAAAACACTTATTGTGTTTCTTTCTGCAAGAAGCGAGGAGTTTTCGCAGTTGGCTGGCTTTCAGGCAGGTGCTAATGATTATGTAGTGAAACTAATCAAACCGAAAATTCTTATTTCCAAAGTAAATGCCTTACTTCAGCTCACTTCACAGGTTTCAGACAATTCCAAATTAATAGAAATAGGAGATTTGGTAATTGATAAAGACAATTTCAGAGTTTCTAAAAGCGGACAGCAGTTTTTATTGCCAAAAAAAGAGTTCGATCTATTGTATCTTTTAGCATCAAATACCGAAAAAGTATTCAAAAGAGAAGAAATACTTGAAAAAGTTTGGGGCAATGATGTCATTGTAGGTGAAAGAACTATTGATGTACACATCAGAAGGCTGCGCGAGAAATTAGGCATCAATACCATTCAGACTTTAAAAGGAATAGGATATAAACTTATTGTTTAAGTTTTAAATTCCTACATTTACACCTAATCCAAAAATATTGTAAAATTGAAGTTTTACAGGCTTACTTTTGTTTCTTCATGTCTTTTAACGATGGCAATGTTTATATTGGTCATCACTTTCGATACACTAAAAGACATTTACTATCCAACTTCCAAGTTTACGATAGGACTTATTTTGGGGGTTATTCTGATGTTTTTTATCAATTATGTGGTTTTAGAGCTTTTATTTAATTACTATGCCAAAAAACAGGTCAGAAAAATATCCAAAATCCTTCCCGAAGAGATCGTCTACAGCGACCAGAATAATATTACCCTGAAAGAACTGGGAGAAAGATTTTCTGATTTCAACCAGCAGAAAGTCACAGAAATGGACATGATGAAGGAGATGGAAAGCTATCGTAAAGAATACATCGGAAATGTTTCCCACGAGCTGAAAACACCTCTTTTTTCAATTCAGGGATATGTGGAAACATTAATGGACGGAGGAGTTGAAAATCTGAAAATCAGAGACAAATATCTGGAAAGAATCGGCACTTCGGTAGAGAGACTTATTGCCATTGTCAATGATCTGGATATGATCAACAGGCTTGAAGCCGGGGAAATCAATCTCAATATTTCAAAATTTGATGTCAATATTTTAATCAAAGAAATTTTTGACCTTCTTGATCTTGAAGCCGAGAAAAACAATACCATGCTTCAGATTCAGACCTTGCAGCCGCAGATTTTTGTAGAAGCAGACAAGCAGAAAATATCTCAGGTTTTTATCAATTTAATTTCAAATGCCATTCACTATGCCAACAGACAGGAAGCCAAAGTGATTGTAAAAACCAGTGTTTTGCGAAATAAAGTACTCATTGAAGTCATTGATAACGGAATGGGTATAAAGGCTGAGCTTCTGCCAAGGATTTTTGAAAGATTCTACAGGGTGGAAAGCAGCCGCAGCAGGAGACAGGGCGGTTCTGGTCTGGGACTGGCAATTGTAAAGCATATTCTGGAAGCACACAACGAAAATATTACCGTAGAAAGCGTCTATCTTGAGGGTACAAAATTCAGTTTTATGCTCGAAAAAAGTAAATGATTTCTGCGAAATGTAAGAAAAAAAACTTTCTAAAAAAAAGCGTAAATATTTTTGACGAAATATCAATTATTATATATTTGCAACAAGAATTTATCATAATAAATAAGGCAAAAAAGTAATTGAAATACTGATATGGTTTACAAAATCCGGGTAATATTAGATACGAAAGAAGACATTTTCCGCGATGTAGAAATCAAAGGAAAACAAACACTCTGGAACTTACATTTGGGAATTAAAAGTGCGTTCAATCTCAGCGGAGATGAGTTATCTACTTTTAATCTTCTGGAAGAAGACGGTACTGTGATAAAAAGCGTACCTCTTGAAGACATGAGTGATGATGGCGATGGCGAAATTATGTCAGACGTTTACATTGATGAAGCATTTGAATCTGTTGGCAACAAGGCTCAGTTTCAGTATGGTCTTTTAGATCTCTGGGAGTTTTTCTGTGAGCTTATTGAGATCAGCGATGAGACAAAAGGAGTAAATTATCCTATCACAACGTACAGATTCGGGAATGCTCCTCTGAAAGCTCCTGTAAAAAGCGGAAATTCTTCCGGTTCAAAAAACAAAAAATCTGCGATGCCTTTGCTGGACGATGATTTTAGTTTTGATGATGACTTTAGCGGAGGTGCTAACTTTATAGATGAAGATGATGATTTCAATGATGATGAAGACGACTTCGATGATGATGTTTTTGACGATGAAGACGATGATGATAACGAAAGATAAGCAGTAAATATACAACCCTGAAATTCTCAGGGTTTTTTTATTTCAAAAAACTAAGCCGTAAAAATCTTTATTAGTATTTTTGTTTTAAAATACGATTATGCGAAGAGTTATTTTTGCCGGAATAATTAGTTTGGGACTGATATCCTGCGCTACAAAAACAAATGTAAAAAAGATGAATTTACCACAAAACTGGAAACACACCACCAATATTTACGAAGTCAATGTAAGACAATATACTCAGGAAGGAACCTTTCAGGCTTTTGAAAAAGAAATGCCGCGCCTTAAAAATATGGGGATAGAAACTTTATGGTTTATGCCGGTTACCCCAATTGCCCAGAAAAATGAAAAAGGAACTCTGGGAAGCCAGTATGCGGCGGCAGATTATGTCTCCATTAACCCTGAATTCGGAACAATGGATGATTTTAAAAGACTGGTAAAAAAAGCCCACCGTCTTGGCTTGAAAGTTATCATAGACTGGGTTGCCAATCATACAGGCTGGGATCATGTCTGGACAAAAACGCATCCTGAATTTTACCTGAAAGACGAAACAGGTAATTTTAAAATAGCATCCGGAATGGATGATATTATTGAGCTGGATTATCAAAATCCCGAAATGCGGAAAGAAATGATTGAAGCCATGAAATTCTGGATCAGAGAAACAGATATTGACGGATTCAGATGTGACTTGGCATCCTGGGTGGAAGTAGATTTCTGGCAGGAAGCAAGACCCGAAGTGGAAAAAATAAAGCCTCTTTTCTGGATCGGGGAATTTGATGAACTGGAAAATCCTGATTATGGAAAAGTATTCGATGCAAGCTATTCCTGGAAATGGATGCACAAATCAGCCGATTATTATAAAAACAATCAGCCTATTCACGAGCTTACAGATTTGCTGAGACAATATTCGCAGATAGGAGATTCATCCATGAGAGCCTGGTTTACAACTAATCATGATGAAAACTCGTGGAACGGGACGGAATATGAAAAATATGGGGATATTGCTTTGCCAATGGCAGTTTTCTCGGTAACATGGAATGGTATTCCGCTTTTATATTCCGGTCAGGAGCTTCCGAATCTCAAGAGACTCGAGTTTTTTGAAAAAGATCCTATTGCATGGACCAACAATTATAAAATGGCAGATTTCTACAGAACACTGCTTGAGCTGAAATCTTCCAATCCGGCTTTGCGTGGAGGAGATCCTAATGTTTCCACATATCTGCTCAACACTACAGCCAACGATAAGATTTTCGCCTACATCAGAAAAAATGGTAAAAATGAAGTTCTTACAGTATTAAATTTCTCAAAACAGCCGGTAGAATTCAGCATTGAAGATGATCAGGTTTCAGGAACCTTCAAAAATGTATTTGACGGAAGCAAAAGAGATTTCAGCAACGGTAAAAACTTCAGCTTTAAAGTTTCTGATTATGCTGTTTTTGAGAAGTAACGGAGTGAAATTGAAGAATGAATAAACAGGAGATTATTGATGTTTTGCATCAAAAAACAACAGAGAAAATACAGGGTCTGGAAAAGCTCATTGATGAAACCCGTGCTTCCAACAACGATACCAAAAGTTCAATGGGAGACAAGTATGAAACAGGAAGAGAGATGCTGCAACAGCAGATCAATAATCTTCAGATTCAGCTGAATGAAGTGATGAAGCAGCAGGCTTTTCTTAAAAGTATCGTTGCAAAATCTTCCCAAAAAGTAGAAAAAGGAGCGGTAGTAAGTACAGAAAGAGGAGTGTTTTTTATTTCTGTTTCTTTGGGTGAAATTACCCTCAATGATTATAAAATCATGTGTATTTCTCCCGAATCTCCTTTGGCTAAAGCAATGAATGGTAAATCAGTCAATGATATTTTTACTTTGAACAATGTAAACCATACAATTATCAACATCGAATAATTTTTTAATGATTTCCATAATTTATCATAATTGGAAAAAACTTTTGCGCTCTTTGCGTGAAAATTAAGCAAAAACTCCATCAAGCTTTTTGATGGGGTTATTTGTATAGCTGCGTTCTGATTTCAATTAAAAGCTTTGCTGCTTTTTTCTGATCAGGATAATCAGGCAGAGAAGAATTTTCAGACAGAAAGTTTAATTCTTCGATCAGTTGGTCTGAAAACAGCAGCAAATCATTATAATCCCATTTTCCGGCTTTGATGTCGAGCAATTCTTCCCGGTTTTTTACCCGGATTTCGAGCTGATTATTCCTGAAAATATTAACTGCAGACTGTAACAGGCGAATCGTATGCATCATGTTTTTGCTGTCGTAGTTCTTTCCGTGCTGTTTATTGGTGTTGTATCGGTCTTCGTTTCGTTTGGCAACCCAATCCCAGTATTCTTTATAATTTTTGCAATATGTAGAATAGGCATCCTGGTTGAAAAACAAATAAGCATCTGATTTTTCACCTTTTGCAATAGAAGATAAACTCACCTCATTAGAATCTTCACTTTTGAAAATTCCTTTGTAGTTTTTGTTTCCTGTTTTGTCATAAAACAACGCAAAAAGACCTTTAGAGTGAGGCATTTTTACCAGACCACAAAGCTCTTGTAAGAAATTCCTTTTTTCCAGCCAGTTTTTTGCAGGAATGGAATTTGAATTTTCCAGAATCACACAGAAATCCAAAATTCCTTTTCGTTCTTTTTCAACCGGATTGACAATTTTTTTATTCAGCCCTCTCGCTTTTTGAATTTGGACAGAAGCATATCCGCCAAAAGTATCTTTACACAATTTTGAAAGAAAATGTTCCTGCTGATAAAGATCCATCAAAGGATTTTTATACAAAATACAATCTTCGGGAGTGGCGAGAATTTCCAGAATATTGGGATTGTTTTTCAGCAAAAGTTCGGTGAACCGTCCGATTTCGTAATACGTAATATCATTCGTTTCATTGGAAATCTGCGGAATATAATTGAGTCCGAAAAAATCTTCTTTCGATAAATAATACACTCCTTTTATATCGGTATCTGAGTTTTCTGTTGCCAAACCGAAAGAGCGGCTTCCGGAAATGACTTCAAAGAGGAGGAGGTTTTTATTTTTTAAATATGAAATATCCATTCTATTTATAAATTACTTCGCCAACTTTAGCATTTTTTAGTCTTTCAATTATTTCTAATCCATGTTCATAACTCTCACATAGGATTATTAATTTATTGGGTGCATTTTTAATTCCATTTAATACAGCATAATTTCCTGCCATCATCATTTGAATTTTCAAAGTTCCAAGTATTTTAGGCTTAATTATTCTCATTAATGAGTCTTTTTGGTTATTAATTTTTTCCTTTTCTTTAAAGCTAAATTTTCAAGAAAAATCAACATTATTTTAAATTGATGTTTCCATTCCTCCGCTTCTTTTTCAGTGAAGTGCAATTCTGAAGTTCCTTCCACAGAAATAAAATATGATTTTCCGTTCCAGTTTAAGAAAATTTGTTGGGAAGAAATATCACTGATACAAAGTCCTGTATCAAAAGAATATTCGGAGAAAGTGAGTTCGTTTTTATCCACATATTCGATGAAATCCCAAATCTGTTTTGGGATTTCCTCTAAAATTTCCTCCATTTCTTCTAATTGAAAACCTGAATAATACAAGGATGCTTTTCTAAAATTTTTAATAATTAACTCAAATCCAAAGAGATGCTCTGTAAAGCCATCACTAAAAGAATAGGCAAGAATATATTCTTTCTGAAGTCTTAGTTTATCATTTTCATATATTCTGAATTGTATCATAAGTAATTTTAAGATTAAATTAGAATTTTTCTTTCTAAAAAAATGCTCTTATTAGTTTCCAATGTCTTTGAGTAGGTTGTCAAGATCTTTATCATCTTCATACTGTTCAAAATGGTTGATTTCTACACAACTAGCTATTTCTGATGCTTCCTGAAGCGTTATTTCTGGAAAAACTTTTCTTAATAATCCAATCGCAACAATTGATCTTTTTCCTTTGGACAAAGCATAATAAATGATGTCGAACGGATCTTTTTTATGATATTGTAAATTGCTTATTTTGTCATAAAGGGCATAATTATCATTCTTAAAAGCTATTTCAAATTCTTCTTCCGAAAAATTAAACAAATCACCTTGAAAATCATGAAGACTTTTATATTTTGTAGTTCCGATAATCATTATTTCTTTTGCTTCTACTAATGATAATTTTGGAAAAAGTTTTCTAATGCTAAGAATTATTTTTAAAGATGTTTCTCCTTTTTTCTCAAAATCCTTTACTAAATCAAAGACATTTTTGTCCTGAATTTTTAATAATTTATATTTAAAAGAGTTATCCATTTTATTCTTCTTAATAATCTGTTTTTTTGATACAACTCTCCACAATTACTTCCAAAGCTTTCTCCGCATCACAAGCATATAAACCCGAACACCAAGCAGGATTGGCTTCAATCAAAGCCCAGCCTTTTCCTTTGATAATTCCAAAATCTAATACAATCGATTTTGGCAGCGTTTCAGAATATTGTTGTATGAAGTTTTTGAAAAAATCGAACATCTCTTTTTCCTCAGTTTCAGAAAGCGGATTGGTGTCAAAAGCATCGTTTCGCCAATAAGAAGAATGCGTTTTTATTTCATTATTTAAAATAAAACATCGTACTTCAAGCTCCCATTCCACAACTTCTGAAGTGAAAACAGGACTTTCCAAATCTAGTGTGTCAAAACCTTTGATATTGGTAACTTTATCAAAAACGCCTGCTTTAAAACTTTTAAAATCAGAACATTTAATAAAAATATTTTCTTCATGTATAAACTCTTTTAACTTTCCGTAAGCAATTTTACGTTTTGTAAATTCTTCCGAAATCTTTGAAAGCCAATTGTCATCGGGTTTTGTTAAAGTGAGATTACATTGTTCGGCAACAATTTCTGCATAAATATCTTCGCCATAAACCGCAATCACATCACTACGAAATTCTTCGGGAACATTCCATTTGGCATTGAAACGACTCAATTCGTAAGGTGAATTAAGTGATGCTTTTTTCAGATTATTACTGTCCTCCGTGTACATGGGGGAGAGGGCGATTATATTTTTCATCGTGGCAATATTAAATTATTATGTAGTTTATAAAAGGTTAGTTCCTTAAAAAATAATATATTTCTTATATTTCTCTTTCTACTTTAGCAAGTACGTAGTTATAATACTCTTTTAAAAATGTACAAGAATAGGTTGCATAAGGATCCATCACGAAATTAGTTTTTGAATGAATTGCAAAGCATAGATTTATTTCGCATTTAAAATTTTCATAATTCCCATCATATTTTTTGATTTCTATACAGATGAGTTCAAAATAACCTTCTCTTTCTTGATATTCATTATTGAAAATGCTTTTATAAAAAGGAATCAATACAGATTCTGCTATTTCTGTCAAGTTCTTTTTCTTGTCTATAAGTTCTTCTACAATTTGCTTTATCAAATCCCAATCAATCTTATTTTCGATGATAAATGAAATTTCGTAATTATCATCAGGTATTTTAGCAATCCATTCATTTTGAAATTCATATTCTTCAAATAATATTTCTCCAAATTTTGTCAATACTTGATGTTTATTCCTTTTTGTTTTCATAATTACAAATTTAGTATCTTCTGAAAAACCCTTTCCATCTCATTTTTATCCGAATTTCCAGAAGAAAGCGTTTTAGATTTTCCCTCATTATCCAATATCATGTTCTCCAAAAATTCAAACAATTCCCAGTCATTCGGATGATGGTAAGATTCTCCTTTTGTAGCTTTTAGGGCGATGAGGTTTTCTATTTTCGTTTTTGTAAAATCATCGACCAAAACCAGCAATTCACTGAACAAAACGGGCGGAACCGTACCTTTTTCTATGATCCATTTTCCCGTTAAAGTTGTTCTGAGACAATAAAAATAAGATTTTAGTTTGACTTCATCGGTTCTGCAGGCTTCCAGATATTTTTTGCTCATGCTCAGATAATGGTAAGAAACGGCTATCGGAGAAAAGCATTGATCTGCCAAAGGTTTGAAGAGTTCATAAAATCTCTCATTTTTCACATAAACGATAGGAGAGTAGAACCAGCTCAGCAAAGCGGCATTCGATTTTAAAAGCAAATGAAATGTCTTTCTTAGATCCCATCCGGAGCCGTCCAGATCGTCTTCGGTCATAAATTCTATCGTTTCATCCTTATCCCACGGCGACAGATACCAGTCTTTTTCGTGTCGATATATGAAACGTATATCGTAATCGCTGTCAGGTGAGGCAAAACCCCACGCCCGGCTTCCTGATTCTACGGCAAGAAGTATTTCTACGCCACGTTTTTCCTCGACTTCTTTTAGTTTTTCTACTATTTTGGGTGTCATTGTTTTTTAATTTGATACAAAATAATTGGTTACCTGCGCAATCTTTTTACGCATCATGTTTAATAAAGTTATTTTTTCAGCTTTTTTCCAAAGAAGTTTCAAAATATTCATCGGTTTTAGAAAAGGAAAAATCTTCAGAAGGTTTTGTGATACGAGAATGGAAGTTTACTAAGCAGGAATGTTGAATCACATCACAACAATGTAAACTTACAAGTCAACAATGTAAAACCACATCGGAAAAAAGCAAAGTTACAATGCGAAAAAGTAAAGTTACAATGCAAGAAAGTAAAGTTACATCGTGCCAATGTAAAACTACATGGGGAAAAAGTGAAAATACATCGTAAAAAAGTAAAGTTGCATCCTGAAAATGGAACTTTACTTTGATTAAATATTGAACTACTACGCTTCAATAGTGTTCAGAGGTAAACGCTGATTATTTTCTGCTCGTAAATTCTATTGCGGAGACGGTGGTGTATTCCGGGGAAGTGGCTCCGTATAGGCTTTTTACGTATTTTTTAATTTTTACAGCAATGTCATAGACTCCGGTTTCTTCTGCATAAAGAATTCTGTCGCGTTCTATGATTTTGGTGTTCAGTTCAGACTCTGTCTGGTCTACCGCGAGGGTCGCTGCTTCCAGTGAATCGTGGTAGGTGCTGAGGTTTTGTAATTTGATGCTGTCTTCATTGGGTGTGTAAGCGGGTAGGGTGGACAGCATCTGCAAAAGGAGGCCGAAATTTTCTGCCTTTGAGGTGAAAGACTGTCGGGAAGCAGATGAGGTTTTAGGCGCTTCTTTGCCCTCTTCAACCGGTGCATTACTTTTCTTAGAACTGCCCTGAATGGTCTTAACTAAAGACCTTGCCTGGTTTAAAGTTCCCTGCGGTAAGCCCACAATTTCCAACAGATTGATGATGCTGGTACAGGTAGAATTCAGATTTTTGAAAGCGGTCTGGCGGGCAACGATGGCGTTTTTATTAGCGTTTCGTTTGTCTCCCACTTCTGCCAGTTTTGCATTGGCATCGGTGTATAAAGTCTGGAGACTTGCCACTGTAATGTCGGCAACAGGGGGATTGTAAAGGCTGTACGTAGAAACTTGTTGGGTAATTTTCTGAAGGTTCGCTACATTTTTAGCGTGACCTACTTCTGAGGTGCTTGACATAATATTTGTGTTTTTAAATTAGTAATTCAAATATAGAAATTATTTTGAATGTGGGGGAGGGTTTTTAAAATATTTTGATTTTTAGGATGTTATGTTAAATTTAGGGTAATGAAAAAGACCGGAATTGCTTCTGGTCTTTTTTAATTTTGTGGTCTTTTGGAGCAAGCGGCTCGCTTGTGACTGTTGTATTAATTGGTAATGGGTACGAGCGTGACGCTTTCATCAGCGGGGGGAGGCGGTTGGCGCATTTATTCCCTATCAGATTTCAACAATTTGAGCATAATATTTATGAAAACAAAAATATTGTAAATTGTACTAGAAAATAAGGCGACATATATAGAAAATATTAAAGATTTGAAATCAATATAGAAAAAATTAAACAGTAATTTTTTATTATTTGGAAGTTCTTCGTTTATAAGTATTATGATAAATGAGAAAACAATAATTATCAAATTTTGATACAATAAAATTTTGCAGAACTTCAAAAATTCTCTATAAGTCGAGCCAGACCTGAATTTTTCAAATAGATACAAACACCCTATGAATACTCCGAAAAAAATTGAACAAACATCAATGAGCTTATCGTTAAATAAATTTGTTTCATTGGAATATTTAAAACCTAATAAATATGATATTAAAAAGAATAGCAGAAAAATAGAGTAAGGTAGGAGCTTTTTTACAAAAGCTCTCGTACGATATCTATTCATAATATTCATATTTCTTTCACTAATCATATTCTACAAATAGTTTTCTAATATAGGAAATTCTCTTTCAAATGTTACTTTTATTTGATTTAGTCTTTCTTCTTTTTGAAGATTAGAGTCTAATCTTGGTACATCAATTTTAAATTTAGTGTAGTAAACATCTCCCACTAAATTAATTGGAATTTGTTTTCCAGCATTACTATTATAACCACATACTTCTATTGAATCAATATTTTGACGTACTTGACTAAATCCTAATAGTTTTCCAAAGTTTCTGATAATTGGTTCCACTTTATTTTTATATAGTCCACCTGTTTTTTTAGGATTACGAACAGTAAATTCAATTTCTGCAAAATCACTGTTAAGTTCTGCAGCACTTTGAATTTCAGGAAGAAAATCTAAATCTACCCTATCATCTAAAGATGCATTAATCTGTGTTATCTCTCTAAGTAAACTTTTAGGTTGATGAACTTTCATTTTAAAACTTTTATATAATCCCATTTGAAGAGCTCTTTCGTATTCATTTTTACGAAATATTGTTCCAAAGTTAGTATCAAAAATAAATTCATCTTTTAGAGTTTCTGAATCATGAAAACACTTATAAATATACTTATGAAACACGTCTAGATAAATACTGTTTTTATTTATTTCATAAAATAAAACTTTCAATTTTTTAGAATAAAGTAAAACATTTCCGTATGCTATACCTTCGTCATTGTTCACATTTAAAGCTGAAACAATTTTTGTTCTTCTGTTAATTTTTGCAGGTAAATCTTTATCAATTGTACTTCTGATGAAACCAATCAAGTAGTCGTTATTATCTTCTACCACTGAAAAATGAACTGTTTTTTGATTTACAGTTTTCTCTCTGTCATTAATATCAGAATGTTTTAAAATTTCATCAAATGTAGTTTGATTACTTCCAGGGGGGAATCTTAAAGATACTGACACTACGTCAACTTTACAAACTTTAGATCTATGTCTCATTTATTATTATTTTTGATCAGAAATGTACAAATATAAATTTTATAAAAAATGCTGAAATCCGTAATTATACGGATTTTTAGAATAAACTGCTACGCAAAGTCTCCCGACTTTGAGCTATTATTCATCATAATTATTATATTTCCAAAATATTTTTGCTCGTAAATTTTTTAAAATCTCTTATCAAATCTGATAATTTGCCATCTTTTGATTGCAGTATCAGATTGCTCATGATGACGTACCCATACAATATCATTCCTTTTTCTTTTATACAACAATCTAAAGAGGAAACTTCGATGTCTTTATAAACTTTTCTTGCGAAAATATCTATCCAATCTACTACTGTACAAGTAATAAAGTGTGGTTTTTCCTGGTCTTTTATAGTATAGCCTTCTTTCATTATTATTGTTTTTAAATTTTACGCAAAGTCAGGAGACTTTCAGAAACGTGATAAATTTAAGAAAACTTTTTTAGGCTGAAATTGCTCAAAGTCGGGAGACTTTGCGCAGCGGTCAAACTAGGTGTATAGTTTTAATTTTAAATTTAGCAAATATAATTTAAGTCAATACAAAAAAAGATTACGGTAACCCGTAATCTTCTCATTATTTCCTAAACTTCTTCTTCCTCTTCCAAGGCGCATTCTTCCCCACATCACCCGCCATAATACATCCGTACGGCATCACTTCATCCAAAACTTCGCACAATCCGTATTCTTCAATCTGCGCTCTTACGTTTTTGGCACTTTTATAAGCGGTAGGAAGTTCAGAAATATCAATTTCATTGGTAAAAAATCTCACATCCAGACCTTTTGTTTCTTCAGCAAAAACTTCATCAATGGTTTTATGGGCAAGAGACTTTTTATGAAAGCTTCTGCTGAAATTTCTTCCTGCACCGTGAGGGGCGAAACCCAGATTTCTTTCGTTGGTTGTTCCCTGTACAATCAGTACAGGTTCTGCCATATTCAGAGGAATCAGTCTTGGACCTGTAATATCCGGTAAAAATTTGTCATCCAGCGGGGTTGCACCTTTCGCATGATAGAATAAATCTCCGTCCCGGAATACAAAATTATGTTCGTTCCAGTATCGGTTTAGCTTTTCGGTGTTTAATTTTTCCAACGTCGCATTGTGAATAGATTCGTGGTTTTCTTTCGTCCATTTTCTGATGAGTTGCAAAGCTTCCCAATATTGTTCTCCTTCTTCAGTCTCAAACGGGATCCAGGCATTTTCTTTCAACGTTTCCGGCGAAAGTTCCATTCTGAAACGGTTGGCTACTTTCATACCTTTATCATACAGTTTCGCACCCGGCGCTCTCGAACCGTGATGGGTTACCAGCATTGTATTTCCGGTATTTTTAGAAATTCCGACAAACAGAAAATGGTTTCCGTCACCCTGAGTTCCCATATGTGAACGGGCGATGCTGATTAAATCTTCATCTTTCAGAAATTCGTTTTCCCTGAAAGCGTCCATCAGCTCTTGTGACATCGGCATTTGTTCACCTCTTGGTCTTCCGCCGTAACCGAAATGCGTGATAGAATGGGCAGCATCCAAAACATCTTTCGGCTCCATTTTTCCAAAATCTGTGAGCATAACCGAGCAGCAAATATCTGCTGAGTGAAATCCCGGGTGAATGGCATTTTTCGCCACCACAACACCGCCCACCGGAATATGACCTTCCGGACCAGTAGGACAGGCATCGGGCATAATTGCGCCATTGGTTAATGTCGGCGTTTTCATCAGGACATTCATCGTATTGATTACTTTTTCCACATTATCATTTTCACTTTCGTGTTCTGCGCGGATGTTGATGACAAAATCTTTTGGGGCAGAATGCAGCGGAATCGGTTCCGGAGATTTGAATTGTTCCAGATAATCTTTCATTTGATTTTCGTCTAATTGATTTTCGTTAATATATTCCAAAGCTTCAGCAAACCATTTTCCCGGTCTGTATCCCAAAGCGATTAAGTCATTTCCTGTAATTGTTTTCATTTCAAAATTTATTTTTAATTATTTGGGCAGCTATTCCGCCTTCCACTCCCGCTTTTTTATTCGTCGTTCCTCCTTATAAAAAGAGCTCCGTTCAAGTCGGGCTGCGAGCCATTCGCTGTTCCAGTTTCATTGTTTGATGATGCAAAGTAATGATACAAGTGCGCAATGTTTTTGCATTGTAGAAAATTTTTATACATTTAATGAAAATTTTTTAAAAACGCAGAATGAATAATTTGAATTCAGAAATATTCCAAGCCTTTCAGACCAAGCTGAAAACCGGTAACAGAAGAGGCGTTCACCTCAATGCTATTCCGGGAAATTCCCGATACAAATTTGATTTGGCAAGGTTGTCTGAAATTCAGAAAAGTCTTCCCGAACATTTCATTATTGATCTTCTTACGCAGAAAAACATCAGTTTCAGGTTTTCAGTTCTGGATAAAAAGCAAGAACCTGCTCCTAAAACTGAAAAGAAAGACAGCATTTATCTTTACGCAGATGAAAAGGAAAATCTTCAGGAAAAAACTGTTGAAAGTTCTGATAATCCTATAGAATCCCGTTCCAAAATTCTGGAGAAACTTTCGACAGGTTTGGAAAATCTGGTATTTCAGAACGATGTCATTCAATCGGAAAAAGGGATCAATTCTTTGGGTTTTGGTTTTCCCCTGCTTATCAGGAGAGATCTGGACGGACAGATTACTTCGGCACCGGTTCTCATCTGGTCTGTAAAAATAAAACCGGTTAATGAACTTAACACCTGGGAAATCAGCAGGACAGAAGATGATCCGATTTATATGAACGAAGTTCTGGTCAATCATCTGCAGAATGATTCCGGAATTACATTAGAACAGATTCCTGAGGAAATGTTGCTGGATGGTAAAATCGACAAGCCTGAACTGCTTCAGATCTGCCAGAAACTTCTTGATCAGCTCAAAATTTCGCAGAATCTGGATTTTATTCTGAATAATTATGAGGAAATACCATTCATTAAATCAAAATCGACCTTTGAAAATCAGCTTCCTGAAAAAGGCGATGCGGTTATTGTAAAATCCGGTCTTTTTTCATTGTTTGAGGTTCAGAAACAGAATATTATCAATGATTATGAAACTCTGAAACAGGAGTACAAACCGATAGAGAATTTCGAGAAAAAAGAATTTCAGACGATAACTTCCGTAGAAACAGATCCTTCGCAGCAGGAAATCTTAGAATCGCTTCAGTCACAGTCCAAAATTCTGATCCAGGGTCCGCCCGGAACAGGGAAAAGCCAGACTCTGACTGCTGTTTTGCTCAATTCGCTGGAAAATAAACAGAAAACCATTGTGGTGTGCGAAAAGCAAACCGCATTGGAAGTGCTCTACAATGCGCTTCACAAACTAGGACTGGAACGCTATTGTATTATGATAAAAGATTCGGCGGCAGACCGCAGACTGGTTGTAGATGCAGTTCGGAATACGATAGATTCGGCAGATTTCAAAAAGACCGTTCAGCCATATTCGGTGCAGTCTCTGCAAGCTCAGCTTACGGAAATTTCTGCTCATAAAAATGTGATCAACTCGGTTCATGAACTTTTAAATCAGGATATTTTATCCGGTAAAAACCGTACGGAAATTGTGGCAAATCTACTTTCTTATCAGAATCTGAAAGAAAGTATTGATTTGAATGATATTCAGTTCTCGTTTTCGGAAGAGGAGTTCAGTGCCATTGAAAATATTCTGAAAAACGGTGAAGAGCTGTATCAGGAGTTCCAGCCTTTTAAGGGGAATTTTTTTCTCAATCCCGAAAAATTGGTTCAGAAAGATTTTTACAGCAGTCTGCAAAATCTTGATTTATCATTTCAGAATTATGAAAAAGATCTGCACGAGATTCAAAAACTGATTGCGGAATTTAAACCTGTCTTCGAATCAAAAAAGAAAAAAAAATTCTCGGAAAACATCAGCAAACTCTATTCGTTGATTGACGAAACGGAAGTAGCCACCGCTGTTTTAAATCAAAATTCAGAAGAATTTCATCCGGAAATTACGAGTGGTTTTTTCTATCGGTTAACAGCGTTTTTTTCAATATCAAAGAAAAATAAGATCAGTACGCAGAAGCGTTTGAAGGAGATCAGCGGATTGATAAAGCAGATCAGCCTTACCGAATTTTTCCCACCAGTTGAATTGTCTGATAATCTTTGGAACAATAGAAACGAGATCATCAGTTACCGTCAGAAAATTCAAAATATATCGTTTTCAATCGAATCAGATCTGGAAGAGCAGTTTGGGCAAATTGATTTTCAGAATGTTTTTGATTCTGTGATTTCAGGAAAAGAAACTGAACTTATTTTGCAGAAAATTCAACAATTAAAACAAAATATCAGCAACGAAAACTGGTTAAAAAACACCGATTTCGGAAATTCTTACCAGACTTTTGAGCAATTTTTAACGGAGACTTTTGAATTATTTAAAATTTACAGAAATCATCCTGAAAACCCTTTGCTGAAGACCTATAACTGGTATTCTTTTCATCTTCCGCTTACAGTATTCCAGAAAAAAATTACTGAGAAATTATTTGCAGTTGAGAATTGGTCGCCATCATTCTTTGCGGCATATTTTCCTTTGGTTTTGAACCATTATTCAGCTCCCGGACTTCACTTTAATGAAAAAAATTATGAAGAGCTTGCTAAGAAAATAAAACAGTTCGGAACATTTCAAAAATCATTCATAGAATATTTTTGGAATACTTCTCAGCAGGAAGCCGTGAAAAATTTTGAAAAAATCAATAAGGATATTACGGTTGCCAATCTTTATAACAAGAGAAGCAGTACTAACTATAAAAAACTGACGCTGAGACAAATAGTGCAGAAAGATATTGATCTGTTTACCAGTTTTTTTCCGGTGATTTTTACCACACCGGATGCGTGCAGTAATCTTTTCCAAGGCAGAAATTTTTATTTTGATAATGTGGTTTTTGATGAGGCAAGTCAGCTGAAACTGGAAGATAATCTTCCGGCGATGCTGAAAGCTAAAAATATTATCATTGCCGGAGATGAACACCAGATGCCACCTTCCAGTTACTTCAGTAAAGTTTTTGACGGAACAATTGAAGATGAAGAAGATATGGAATCTGAAAATGAAGTGATTACTTACAAAAATGCATTGCTGAACATTGAGTCTTTGCTGGATTTTGCAACAGAAAACCAGTTTGAGAAAAATCATCTTGATTTTCATTACCGTTCCAGACATCCTTATCTGATAGATTTTTCCAACCACGCATTTTATCATTCCAGACTGAAACCTCTGCCTTCAAAATCTGAAGACAAACCCATTGAGTTTTTCCAGACAGACGGTGTTTTTGATGAGCATATCAACAAAAAAGAAGCAGAAAAAGTTATTGAAATTCTTGAAAATATTCAGCCGAAAAAAGACGGAACGTATCCTTCAATCGGTATCGCAACCTTCAATATTACACAGCGAAATTATATCAGGAGAATGATTCTGCAAAAGGCTGCTCTGCCTGAAAATGAAGCTTTCCGAAATAAAATTCAAGCATTGGAAACCGCCGGATTTTTTATAAAAAATCTTGAAAACATTCAGGGAGATGAACGGGATATTATCATCATATCAACTACTTACGGAAAAAAGCCGGGTGGTAAATTTGTTCAAAGTTTTGGACCGGTCAATCATACGAAAGGATATAAGCTTCTGAACGTGATCATTACTAGAGCCAAGGAGAAAATTTATATCTGCAACTCGGTTCCTGAAGAAATTTTTACCCGTTATAAAGAAGCTCTGGAACTTGAAGGAGCCAACAACAGAAAAGCAGTTTTCTATGCTTATCTTGCGTATTGCAAAGCGGTGAGCGAAGAAAATGAATCTCAAAGGCAGGAAATTCTGAATACTGTGAATGTTTTTGGACATCAAAATAGTCATAAAAATGAAAAGGCAGCTGATCTTTTTATTGATGAAATTTACAGCCGACTGACCAACAGTTTTACGGATGTAAAGATTTTTAAAAACCATCATTTCGGAGGCTACGAATTTGATATTCTGATCGAAAATAAAAATGGAAAGTCACTGGTCGCCGAATGTATGAGCAAAGAAAAATATGCCGGAAATCTTGGGTATCTGGAAGATTTGCACAAGGAAAAAGTCGTTGTAAATTCAGGATTTGACTACATAAGAATCTGGAGCCAGAACTCTTGGCAGAATCTGGATGCAGAATTAGAAAAAATTAAAAAGAAAATAATATAATGATTTTAGAACAGCTTAAAAATTCACCAGAAAGTATTGATTTTAAAGACGTAATTGATTTTATAGATGAGCATTACGATTTCACGCCAACGAAATTTGCCAACGGAAATACGGTAAATGAAGCCAATCAGAATAACGGTTCGTGTAAAGTTTTCAGTTTTGCAACGCTGAATGATTTATCCAAACAGGAAACTCTTTATCTTTTCGGAGATTTTTACAGAAATGATGTAATGAAAAATCCTGAAGGAACAGATCATCAGAATATCAGAAACTTTATGAAGTTCGGTTGGGATGGGATTTCTTTTGAAGGGACAGCTTTGGTGAGAAAGTAAACTGTCATTGCAAACAGACGGGAGGTCTGCGAACCCAGTTCAGAAATAAGGAAGCAATCTCAAATAATTTGGAAGAGATTGATTTGAGTGCTTCCTTAGTAAGAAAGAGGTCATGAAAAATGGCAACTTTTACCACCCCGTCAAAAAATCCAAGATTTTTCGCCACCCCTCCAGAGGAGGGGAATTTCACTGCCTTATATTAGATTCAACATCAATCTAAATTTAAGTGTTAACCTAAAACTTAACCTCATCGTATGTCATCCAACAAAAACGCTCTCATCCGGTACAAAACACTGGACAAATGTCTGAAAAACAAGTATAAAAAATATACGCTGGAAGATTTGATGGACGAATGTTCCGAAGCTTTGTTTGAATTTGAAGGAAAAGAATCTTTCGTAAGCAAAAGAACGGTTCAACTCGATCTGCAGAATATGCGAAGTGAAAAATTCGGGTATGAAGCACCGATTGAAGTTTATGAAAGAAAATATTACCGATACAGCGATCCGTATTACAGTATCCACAATATTTCGGTGAACGAAAGCGATCTGAAAGCGATGAACAATGCGGTGCAGATTTTGAAGCAGTTCAAAGATTTTTCGATGTTCAAGGAAATGAACGGGGTGATTCAGAAGCTTGAAGATTCGATCCATTCAACGAATCAGAAATCAATTATTCATCTGGATAAAAACGAGCAGCTGAAAGGTCTTGAACATATTGATATTCTGTACGAAAGCGTTCTGCATAAAAAGGTTTTGAAAATTTTATATAAAAGCTTCAAAGCGAGGGAATCCAATTATTATATCGTTCATCCGCAATTGCTGAAAGAATATAATAACCGCTGGTTTTTGATTTGCTGGCATAAAAGCAAAATAATGAACCTGGCTCTGGACAGAATAGAAGAAATTTCGATGGAAGAGCAAACCGAATATATTGATAAAGATTTCGATGCAGATCGTTATTTCGGTGAAGTGATCGGCGCTACGGTTTCTGAAACACAAAGACCTCAAAATGTAATATTCTGCATCACTCCAAAACACGCTCCTTATGTGAAAACCAAACCTTTTCATCATTCTCAGGAGATTCTAAAGGAAGATGAGGACGGAACGGTATTTAAAATATGTGTACAGCTTAATTTTGAGCTGGAACGGCTGATTTTGGGAATGGGAGAGTGCATCACCGTTCTCAAACCGGATAAGCTTAAAAAGAGGATTTACAAAAGTCTTACAGAAGCTGTGCAGAATTATTCCGAAGATAATGACAGTTGAATTTAATTAAAAAGCTTACACCGCAAAAATCAGAGTAAGCTTTTTGATGTATTTTACTTTAGTCTTGTGAAACTGAAATAAGTACCAATCCCGCTTCCTGTAGCTCCTGTAGGACTAGCAACTAATGTCATAGATTTATTTACCGGTGCTGCTAATCCAAAATAGTAACTTGTACCAGCTGTTAGTGTAACTATACCTTTGGCTAAAAAGTATCTTGTGTCTGTGGAGTTTTCTATATTAGCTCTGGCTACCCATAAGTTAGTTGAATTACTTGCAACGCCTATTACAGCTCTCTCTGCGCTTACTCCAAAGTCATTGTCAACAGCATTGGTACCAAAATATGATGTTGCAAATTCCCATATATATACACCCGTTTCTAATGGTGTAAATAGTCCTGTAGATGTATCATATTCATTTTCAAGGTCAATCTGCTCATTGTCTATAATTACTTTAGCAATTGAATTTCCAGTTGACGGCTGTGACATGGAGAAGTTTGTTGTAATGTAGCCTCCAAATTTTATTCTTTGAAGGAAACTGGTTTTTACTACACCGCTGGGATCAATTACTAAGCTGCTAACATTTGTAGCATTTGTATTTTGTACACCTTCAAAGCGTACCGGATCTGATGTATCTACCACATGAAACTTATTTGATGGAGATATTGCACCTATGCCCATTTTACCGTCACCTGTTATCCTTGCTTTTTCAGTGCCTAGAGCACTGCTTCCCGCGCTTGTTATAAATCTGATAGGTACGGAATTAGTAGTTGCATTAGAGCCTATATCTAAAGATATGGCATCTAATCCTGCAAAAACCTGTGTGTTTGACTCTGGGAAAGCCTGCAGGCTCAATCTAGTCTCTACATTGTTGCTATTTCTATCCGGTGACACTATCAAAATATTTGAAAGACCTGTTGAAGATGAAGCTAATGATTCCTGACGAATACCTGATCCTGAATTAATGATGGTTCTTTGGTTATTTCCTAGAAAGGTTAAAGTTTTACCATCCATTGTCATTGTTCTGTTTGAGGTAAGAGTTCCATCATCTTTATAGATGTTAATGTCCGGACTAATTTTAATCCACTCCGTTCCGTTAAAATAATAATAACCTACAGATGTAATGTTTACTCTTTGTGAAAGTATGTCTCCGCCAGAAATGTCAGTAATGTATATCAATGCTCCTCTTTGATCCTGAGTATATAAAGTATTGCCTTTATTTGTAAGTTCAAGTCTCGTAAGTCTTGGAGCCTGCAAACCTGTGATATCATTTGTTAAAGATACACCATTGCTGTCAGATCTTCCGTTAACATCTAATGATGTTTTAGGGGATTCTGTATTTATGCCAACCCGCCCGGTTTGAGCAATGAAGAGTGATGCCGCAAGCAGAAGTTGGGCAGTAAATAGATTTTTTTTCATAATTTTAAAGTTTACTAATTATATAATAAAGCTTTCAGGTAATATGTTTTTTAATTTTTACAGTAATGCTTTTTTTCTAAATTGGTTCGGGGTTATATCTACGTTTTTTTTGAAAAAATTTACAAAATGTGAGGGCTCATTAAAATCCAAAACATAGGATATTTCTTTTATTGATAGATTGGTCTGCCTTAGAAGGGATTTTGCATCGTGGATAATAAGATTATGAATATGCTCTTTAATTGTTTTACCTGTTTCTGTTTTTAGTCTTCTACTTAAATAGTTGGCATTTATTTTAAGTGAATTAGCGTAAAAATTGACAGTTTTTTCGTATTTGAAGTCTTTGTTTTTCTTTTCTTTATTAAGAAGTTTTAAAAATGAGACAACAATATTTTCATCAGAGTGAGTTATTTTTCCTACAAATTGTGAATCATAGTATTGGTCATATAATTCCTTCACCTTTAACAAAATAATATGAAGGCATGAAGCAAGAACTGTCCTGTTTTTTATGCTGTATTTATTATATTCTTTATTGAAAAATTCAAAAAGTATAATTAGGTCATCTATTTCTTCAGGAAGGATTTTAATGGGAATTGATTTATCTAATTGAAAGTACTGATAGTTGCTAATTAGTTTATTCAAAAAAGGAAATTCTTCTATAAAATTTTCAGAAAAAAACACACCATACTTTATCAGTATAGACTCTTCTAATTCACAAGACACAGTTTGTCTCGGGGGACAGAGATACACGCTTGGAAACTCCATTTGTTTTTCCCAGTGTGCAATTTTTATTGTACCGGTACCTTCAATAAATAAATTGACAGCAAATAAATCTGATTTTAAAGGAGATATAGTGAGATTGGGAGCTACCCAAACCTGCTTTACTTTGTCCAACCATATGTCTGAACATTTTGGTGGCGACACATTAAGATAATCACAAACATCATATATGTTTTTGAAATAAACGACTTCTTGCTGGGAATTCATAATAATTATTTTTCAGATAGGAACAGTTTTCATATTACAAATTTAACTACAAAATTTTATTTGTAATTGCGAAAAAAAAGAATATTATTGCAAAAATCGTTTTTGTAATAAAGTATTATTGATTAAAATTATTTGTTTTATCTATTATGTTGTAAACGGAATAATGTATCTTTTACAGGTGAGTTTATTGAAAGATTGGCTTGCTTCTTGTAATGTTTTTTTAAATTTAAAATTATGAGATCAAGAATATTAAGAACAGCGCTTACGCTTTTAGCACCAATTGTGATAGAATTTTTCATTAAGAAAATTACAGGAAAAAAAGAGGTGAAAAATGCCAATAAACAGATTCCGTCGCCTCATTAAAAACTTTTCCTTACTTATAAAACCTTACTTCGGTAAGGTTTTTTTATGTATTGTTTGTGCTTCAGTCTCCTCTGTTCTGCATTTAATTTTGGGGTCATTAGATTCTGCTTTTATAAATCAGGATTTTGATATAAAATTTCAGTAAAGAGTACTCCCGAAATAACACTTCACTGTTTTTTAAGAGTCTGTTCATCAATGTAATCTGCCTGATCAGTGCTTATTCTATGATAGTGAATCCATTGCAGTCTTTCTTTTTTAGAGGAACAATAAATCATCTTTACAATCTAATGCGTTTACTATTAAATGGAATTAGGCTGAAAATATTTATCTTTTGCTAATTTGTTGTCTAATAAAGCTTTAATACGTATTCAGAACACAATACTGATCGCAGTATTTGCTATTGGCATGATTTTTACATCCAGCAAAATGTAAAATTTAAAATCAGAGTTATGAAAATGATTAAACAAACCATTATAGCAACAGGAATTTTAACTGCAGGGTTAGTAAGTGCGCAGGATGCAAGTATGAATAACATGATTAAAGTAGGAGCTACAGCAGGTTTGGCAGTTCCGGCAGATAATCTCTCTGCGGCAATAGGAGTAGATGTAGCTTATCAGAACCTTATCACTCCGGGGTTTGGTCTTGGTATCGCTACAGGATATACACACTATTTTGGCAAAGACAATAATGGCTACAAAAACAATGATGTTGGAGTAGTTCCTGTAGCAGCGCTTATCAGAGTGTATCCGAAACAGACAGGATTTTATTTCGGAGCAGATCTCGGGTACGGATTTTTGGTAGGAAATGACATGGTAGCAAGCAATTCTACCGTAAGCAGACCGGATGGCGGCTTTTACCTGAAACCTGAAATCGGGTATCACAACAGAGACTGGAATTTCTTTCTTCAGTATCAGAAAGTATTTGCAGGAAGTAATGGTGATATTGCCGGTTCGGCTTCACAAGACTATAATGTGGGAAGCATCGGAGCAGGATTTTCTTACAATATTCCTCTAGGGAAATAATTATTAAAGATACAACCAATTATTAACCAAACCTTTTCGACTTTTTGAAAAGGTTTTTTGTTAGGATACAAAAAATACCAAAACAATTATTATATTTGATAAAATTTGCGATTATGAACTTAAATCCAAAATTTCCTCTCTATTTACCAGGGGTAAAGAACAGTAATAACGACCATGTTTCTATTATCGGAGCAAACCTCAGAGAAGACACCACAACTATTGGATATTATCTTTCGGGAAATGCAGGAATAGAACTTCAGCTTAAAAAAACATATATTACAAAAGAATATTCATCTTTTTCGGATGTTCTTGCTCAGTTCATGCAGGAATCACAGCTTGAAAACATTAAAAGACTGGGAATTTCTGTTCCGGGTCCGGTCATTGATGGTAAGAGTTATCCTGTAAGACTTAACTGGAATCTGGATATTGCCGAATATCAGGAAAGATTTGGTTTTGAAAAAGTTTATATGCTGAATGATCAGGAGGCAGCTGCATATGGAATCGGTCTTTTGGAAGATTCTGAACTGGATGCAATTTATACCAGCGGACATCTTGAGAAAGGAAATGTTGCCATTATAGCACCCGGAAATGGATTGGGAGAGGCAGGATATTTCTTTGACGGAAAATACCTCAGACCTTTTGCTACTGAAGGCGGACATTCTGAGTTTTCTCCAAGAACTAATGTTGAGGTAGAATTTTATCAGTTCCTTAATAATATTTATGGAATTGTAAGTTGGGAAACTGTACTTTCAAAAGCAGGATTATTCAATATTTACAGGTTTTTGAGAGACGTGAAGAGACATCCTGAACCGGAATGGCTTTCTGAACGTCTTGCTAACGGAAATTTTACTGAAGAAATCTTTAAAGCTGCCATGGAGGAAGATGTAATGATCTGTAAAATTGCATTAGACACATTTCTGGAATTTTTAGCAAGGGAAGCAAATAATCTTACCCTAAAGCTAAAAGCTACCGGCGGACTTTTGATTGCTGGAGATATTACGCAGATTGTGAGAAATTACATTAATAAAGATAAGTTTTACGAGAAATTCAAAATCAGCGACAAGATGGAAAATATGCTCAAAAATATTCCTATTTATCTGATTAATACCGATAATATAAGCATTAATGGTGCTGCACTTTACACTGCTTACTTTACAGAATAAAATCAAGCTCCGAAGATACCGGAGCTTTTTTTAATTTATTGATGTAGATCAATATCAACAGCAGACAAAGATGATTATCTTTGCTTCGTTAAAATTTATTTAAAACATGAAAAAATTAATATTATTGGCTGTTTTGGCGACCGGACTTGCTTTTGGACAGACTAAAAAAGTAGTAAGCTCAGATGTACACTGGTGGGGCTATAAAGTAGCTAAATCTGCGGCAAGTTCGCACGATGGTACCGTGAATGTTAAATCCGGAAATCTTGTAATGAAAGGAAATGAAGTTGTGGGCGGTTCTTTTGTGCTGGATATGACTTCCATTAATGCTACTGATCTTTCAGGCGAGATGCAGGGTAAACTAAACGGACATCTTAAAAACGGTGATTTTTTTGAGGTTGAAAAGTTTCCTACAGCAAATTTTAAAATTACTTCTGTAAAGAAAAATAAAGATAAGAATTACAACCGAACTGTTACGGGAGATCTTACTGTAAAGGGTAAAACAAGCTCTGTTTCTTTTCCTGCAAATATCACGGTGAAAGATGGTTTGGTCTCTCTCACATCAGACAAATTTTCATTTGACAGACAAAAATTTGATGTGGCATACAAATCTTCCATGAAAGATGTATTTGTGAAAGATGAAGTAGATATGACTGTAAAGCTTACTGCGAAATAATTTATTTAAAAAAAGATTGTTAAAAGTGTAGAAGTTCTACACTTTTTTTTATTTTTGTTGAATTGTAAATAAAATATAATGAAAAGATTACTATTGTTTGTTATGATGTGTTCATGCATATCATTGGTTTTTGCCCAAAAGAAGGGAGATAAAGTTTCTAAGGTAATAACTTCTGAGATAAAATGGTGGGGACACAAAGTGGTAAAAACTAAGGCTACATCACATTACGGTACTGTAAAGCTGAAAAGCGGTAAGTTTAATTTTGATAAAACTGTGCTTGTTGATGGTGAATTTATTATTGATATGAGGAGTCTGATGGTTGCCGATTTATCTGGTGATGACCAGACAAAGCTTACCAATGATCTGAAAGGACCTACTTTTTTTGATGTTAAAAAATTTCCAACAGCTAAATTTCATTTAAAAAGAATCATTCCGCTGGCGAATGAAGAGTATAATTCAACAATCGTAGGTGATATTACGATAAAAGGAGTAAGAAAAACAATTTCTTTCCCGGCCAATGCATATATTACCCAATTTACGGTAGAGATAGAATCTTCGAGATTTTCTTTAAACAGAAGAGATTTCAAAGTATTTTACCAAAGCTCTGTAAAAGATTATTTTATTAAAGATGAAATGGAGATTCAGTTTAAGCTTTCTACAGAGAAAGTGGATAACGAAAGACCAAGATAAGGTTAAACTTATGATAAAAATCAAAGGACTGCTTTTCATTGAGCGGTCCTTTTTTTATTTTAGCTGATTAAAAAATGGTTTTTAAATGAAAATTTATGTAGTAAGCGGTCTTGGCGCAGACTTCAAAGTTTTAGAAAGGCTTCAGTTTCCAAAACATCATGAAGTTGTTTTTATCAACTGGCTGATTCCCGAAGCCGGGGAAAGCTTTTCTGCCTATGTAGAACGTATGAGTGCAGTAATTGATGAGTCTGAACCTTTTTATCTTTTAGGCTATTCTTTCGGGGGTATTATGGTGCAGGAAATCAATCGTATCAAGCCGGCTCAGAAAGTAGTTATTTTAGGTAGTATAAAATCCGACAAAGAAAAATCACGCCTAATAAAAATGGGAGAAATTACCAAGATTCCTAAATTTCTTCCGGTAGGTTTTTTCGGTGAGAAAACTTCTCTTCTTTACACCCGGCTCCGAAAAATGATAGATCCGAAAAATCCTAAAGTCATCCAGTATTTTCAGGTTCGGGATCCGTACTATTTAAAATGGTCTGTAGAAAGGATTTCGGAGTGGAAGTTTGAAGAAGATCCCAATGTTATTCAGATCTTGGGAGATCGTGATATTGTTTTTCCGATCAAAAACTGCAGACCGGATTATATTATTAAAGGCGGAACTCATCTTTTTCCTGCTACTAAACATAAAGAGGTTTCGCTTATTTTAAACAAAATTTTTGAATAATACCTTAAACTTAATGTTTCTTGAGGTCTTCATGAATGAAAAGAAATAATGAAATTATTATGATAAATTATTCTTCCCATTCTAAAATATTTTCCGTGTATATTTGCTTTTAGCGAAAATGGAAAATATATATGGAGTCAATATCTGTATTTGAGATTATAAAAGTAGGAATAGGTCCTTCAAGTTCTCACACAATGGGACCGTGGAATGCTGCTGCGGCATTTGTCAGAATTATCAATCGTGAAAGATCTGTTGCGGAGGTAAAAGAAGTTTTTCTGGAATTTTTTGGCTCGCTGGCAAAAACGGGAATCGGTCACGGAACCGATATTGCCGGAATGCTTGGTCTGAATGGTGAAGATTTTAAAACTATTGATACTACGAAAATTGATGAAATTGTTGACAGGATAAAAAAATCTCAGATCATCAATTTGGGAGGCGAAAAAGAAATTCATTTTATTTATGGACATCATTTAGTTTTCAATATGTCTCAGACGCTTGATTATCATCCCAACGGAATGATTTTCAAAGCGGTTTTTGAAGATGGAACCGAACTTGTGCAGGATTTTTATTCTGTCGGCGGAGGTTTCATTATGAGCCAGGAAAAAAAATCTATTGATAAGCACTGTGTGCGCACTTTATATCCGTGTCATAAATCTTCGGATATTGTAAAATACTGTGACAAATTAGGATTTGAAAAGATTTCAGATTTAATACTAATTAATGAAGAAAGCTGGAGAACGCAGGAAGAAACCAAAAAAGAGGCTCTTTATATTTGGGAGCAGATCAAAGAATGTATTTACAAAGGCGTAAATAAAGAAGGAATTTTACCGGGCGGGCTCAATGTAACCCGTCGTGCCGCAGGAATCAACAGAAAACTTTTAGGCGATAAAATTTATAAAAATAAAGATGAATGGTTTCAGCTTGTGGTTGATGCAGAAGAAAATTTCACCAATATCAACAAATGGATTTCCTGTTTCGCATTGGCTGTGAACGAAGAGAACGCTAGTTTTGGGAGAATTATTACTGCGCCAACCAATGGAGCAAGTGGGGTGATTCCGGCAGTTTTGATGTATTCTCAGGCTTTTACCCATGCAACTACTGAAGACGATATTGCACGGTTTATTTTGGTTGCGGGAGAGATCGGAACTTTATTTAAAAAGAATGCTACAATTTCAGCAGCAATGGGCGGCTGTCAGGCAGAAGTAGGAGTTTCTTCCGCAATGGCTGCAGCGGGGTTAACGGAGATTTTGGGAGGCAGCGTCGGTCAGGTTTTAATGGCGGCAGAAATTGCCATGGAACACCATTTAGGACTTACTTGCGATCCGATAAAAGGGTTGGTACAGATTCCTTGTATTGAAAGGAATACAATGGGAGCTATAAAAGCGATTACCGCTGCAAATATTGCTCTGGAAAGTGATCCTGCGAAAGCAAAAGTAAGTTTAGATCAGGTAATCCAAACAATGTGGGAAACTGCTTTGTCGATGAATGACCGTTTCAAAGAAACTTCGGAAGGTGGGCTGGCTATTGCAGTTAATGTTCCGGAGTGTTAAAAATAAAAGTCAACAGCATACTAAAAAACGTGCGCATCTTTCAAGCAAAAGATGCGCACGTTTTGAGTAAAAGATACGGGCGTTTTAGATGAAACGTCCGTATCTTTTCTACATAGATTATTTCTTATCAAAAATAAGGCTATTTCCGTTTTGAATGAGAGTAAGCTGTTTCTTTTCCGGCGTAAAGATTATTTTCGCACCGGCATTATCAGATTTAAACTGATCTTTTTCAACATATTCCAAAGGGAATTCAGGTTGATTTGTACCCTGCGCAAAAAGACTGTCATCTTCAATAAATATTTTTAAACCTAATGGAATTTCTTTAGAACTGTACTCACCTGTATATTTTTGCAAATCTGAAGCAGGTATTTTTTCATTGTTCAATTTGGGATATTCATATTCTTTATTGTATAAAAGACTCAGAACACCAATGGCAAAATTATTGGCACCAATCCGGTCTGCATTCAGAGAATACGAAAAAGAAATTTTGTCTTCGGGATTATAAACCATCAGGGAATTGGTTCCGTAAGTACCGCCACTGTGCCCGTAGTATTTTTTGGAGAAAAAAGGAACAGTTATAATTCCTTTTCCAAAATTGTCATTTCCTTTAGGCATCATTTCAGAAAGTGAGACTTGGGAAACAATTTTACCTTCAAAAATATGATTAATGATGATATTCAGCGTTGTAGGGTCGGTTGCAATATCTCCAACACCTACTACATTATTAAAATCGAAATCTTTTTTGCTTATCCATTTTCCGGTAAAATCATAAGGCAGATAAACATTAGCAGGATTTTGGCTTGCAGTATAAAAATTATTTAATTGTAAAGGGGTTGTAAATGTTTCTTTCAGATTTTCGGCATACGTTTTTTTAGTGACTTTTTCTAAAATTTTAGTCAGAAGATAATATCCTGTGTTTGAATACCTTTTGTCTGTACCCGGCTCAAAAACAGAACCCTGTTCTTTGATATGAGCCATTATTTTTGTATCATCAGATTTATTGATGAGCCACATCATATCATCTTTTCCCTGCACGTAATCTCCCAAACCTGAAGTGTGGTTCAGCATCTGGCTGATGGTAATTTTTTCTGCATTGGGAACCTCCGGGAAAAACTTTGAGAGTTTATCATTCAGATTCAGCTGTTTTTTTTCAATCAGTTTAAAAATCATGGAAGCCGTCATGGTTTTGGTAACAGAACCAATCTGAAAAGCAGAATGTTTTTCTGAGCTGGAAGGAAGATTCTGCTGCCCGAAATTTCTTTTGTAAATTTCTTTACCGTTTTTGAATAAAGAAATTTCTCCGGCTTCTGCATTGTTTTTTTCAAGGTAAGAAATGAAATCATCAATTCTTTTAATGCTCTCATTCAGATTTTGAGGCAGCTGCAAAGTTTCATTTTTCGCAGCATAATTGCCTTTTTCACTTGAAGGTTCTAATATTAGCGGAAGCGAGATACCATTTTGACTGAATGTTCCTGTAATTTTTTTTCCTTCCAGCATACCTGTGTAAATTCCTCCGATAGCTGAAATCTCAAGTGTTAACTTATTTTTTTCAAAAACAGTTTTGTCGACAGGAATATCTTTTACTTGCTGTAACGGGCTGTCTGCAGTAGAAGTATAACCTTCTTTATCTTTTTTGATATTAAAAATCAGTGGTAGTTTTGAACCCTGAAAGTTGAGCTCGCCTTTCCACGTACCAGTAATTTCCTGTGAAAAAAATGACGTGAAACAGATCAGCATCAGAAATATTGAAAGTTTTGTTTTCATATGGATGTTTTTATTGGTTTTTTACGAGAATCGACAATTTTCATTGGTTTGTTTCATATTATAAGGTTGATCAATTTTATTTGCTAATCAGGTAATTTAATTCCTGTTTTTCAAAATACTATAATTCAGACTAAAAATTGCGAAATCATAATCGTTATGATAACTGTAAAAGCGAATAATATAATTTTTTTCACATCTTTTGTATTCGTTGCAGTTTTAAAGCCGTTATAAAGTAAAGTGAATCCGTGGGCAACGGTGATTAATGCAAAAAATGCAAAAAAGCAGAGAATAATAAGATCTGAAGCAGGAATCTCAGGTGTTTTACTTTTTGAAAGTTCTGCAGTTGTCATGATCGCTTGCTCTACAAACGGAATTTCTCCTATTAAAATAAGCAGTAAAACCGGAATTTGTGCAATAATTACGGTATTGATGATATCAATAAGTCTTGTTTTCCTGTTGAAAATTTTTCCCAGCACGAAAAGAACAGCAATAGCGATTAGATAGCTTTTCAAAGTGATAAGCACCGTTTTCAATAGAGGATCATTCTCCCCGATATATCCGTAATGAAAAATACTATCCAGCTGAAATCCGAATAAATAGGTTACAGTAAAATTTATCAGCATAAAAATAAGACCGACAGTAAACAGCTGTACTTCACTGAATTTTGAGAAAGGATTCAAAAGAATTTTCCAGTTCATGAATTTTATTTTTTTAGTTGACTAATTTTCTGAATAAGATCGTCCATTTTATTTCTCATAGTGGGATAAGAAAGTGCAGCCTGTTTTGCCATTTCCTTGATGCTTCCGCTGGAAAGAAAGAAATTTAGGATAAAATCCTGCTCGTCTCTGTTGAGCTTCAAGAGAACCGGAAGTTCATAATCGCCGTTTACATTCGTGCCGCAGTCAGGACATTTCATCTGACTTACGTTGAGAGTATGATCACAACTGGGGCAAAATATTGGGAGTTTCATCAAAATTTATTTTTACAAATGTAATATTTATTTTAATAAAATTAAAATTTGGTTTAATAAAATTGAATAATATGAGTTTAGGGTAAAAATCCAAAAAGGAATTTTGATTAATTAAATTATATACGTAAAACGATGATATTCTTAAAGAGCAAAGATTTTTTCTGCACACATTTTAAAAAGCAATACAAAAAAAACTTGCTTCGTCAACTTTGAGAATAAAGTTTCATCAACATTTTGATTTAAATTGGCTCCTTAAAGTTTAAGCTTTAATATAAATTTGCGAAGAAAATTAAGGTGATATTTTATTGATTCAGAATTTCCCTTATTCTGTTAGCATTGACGATCAGTTCTTCCAGATATTCAAAATTATCTTTTTCCAAAGCCGATTTGAATTTTCGAAGCTGGGATATATGTTCGTTTAAAACATCCAAAACATTGTCTTTGTTTTGCTTAAAAATCGGAACCCACATTTCAGGATGGGATTTTGCCAGACGAACAGTGCTGGAAAAACCCGAACTTGCCAGCTGAAAGATGGTGTCTTCTTCTTTTTCCTTTTCCAGAACCGTATTGGCTAAAGCATAAGAAGTGATATGTGAAATATGCGAAATATAGGCAGTGTGTATATCATGATCTTCTGCATTCATATAAATGGGATGCATATCAAGATCGTTTACAATATTTTCTACAAGCTGCAATGCGTCATCCGCAGACTCTTCACGGTTACAGATTACGCCGGCTTTTCCTGAAAAACTGTCTGCAATAGCTGATTTCGGACCGTGATTTTCCGTTCCCCACATCGGATGAAAAGCTACAAATCTTGATCTTTTTGGATGATCTTTTACAGAATTTACGATTCCTGATTTGGTAGAGCCAACATCCATTACTGTTTGTTGATCTGAAATTAAATTTAAAACTTCCGGCAGAATCTTTCTTGCAGAGTCTACAGGAATTGCAATGATAATCAGATCTGAATTTTTTATTCCTGTTTCAAAGTCAGCTTTTTCGCTGATAATGTTTAAAGATAGAGCTTCGTTGAGATTGTCTGTATTGTTGTCTATTCCGTAAATATAATCTACGCTGTTTTTCTGTTTTAATTTTAATGCAATCGAACCGCCAATTAATCCTACGCCAATAATGCTTATTTTCATATAACTGTTTATGTTTTATTTGTCATGGAAGTTATGCCTTCTTTGAAGCTTAAATTTTTCGATCATGACCATTTCATTATTTAAATTTAAAAAAAATAAACTCCGCCAAAAAAAGTTTTTTGTTTTTTGACATCAATAAAATTTAATATTTTTACGCTATGAGTAATTTTATAGATTTTAATGCAGCTAAGAAGCTCCACGATAAGCAGGAAAATAAAAACAGACTTACCGAGCTTTTTAAAATACAATATCCTATCATTCAGGGCGGAATGATCTGGCATTCCGGATGGCGTTTGGCTTCTGCAGTTTCCAATTGCGGAGGATTGGGAATGATTGGTGCGGGAAGTATGTATCCCGATATTTTGCGTGAGAATATTCAGAAGTGCAAAAAAGCTACAGATCGACCTTTTGCCATCAATGTTCCGATGCTTTATCCTAATCTTGAAGAAATCATCAATATTATTTTGGAAGAAAAAATAAAAATTGTTTTTACATCTGCCGGAAATCCAAAAACTTATACTGAAACATTGCAGAAAGAAGGAATAAAAGTAGCTCATGTGGTTTCTTCTACAAAATTTGCTGTAAAATGTGAAGATGCAGGTGTGGATGCTATTGTTGCAGAAGGATTTGAAGCCGGCGGACATAATGGTAGAGATGAAACCACAACGCTTTGCCTCATTCCCAATGTAAAGAAACATATTTCTAAACCATTGATTGCAGCGGGTGGAATTGCATTAGGTTCTCAAATGAAAGCTGCCATGATTCTCGGGGCAGACGGTGTACAGATCGGAAGCCGTTTTGCAGCCACTGTAGAAGCGAGTTCCCATGATAACTGGAAAAAGAAAATTACTGAGCTTAACGAAGGAGATACTCATCTTACGCTCAAAGAATTAGCACCTGTAAGAATGGTAAAAAATAAATTTTTCAATGAACTGGAAGAAATTTACAATACCGGAAGAAATACAGAAGCATTAATAGCTTCTTTAGGAAGAGCGCGGGCTAAAAAAGGAATGTTTGAGGGTGATATGGAAGATGGTGAACTGGAAATTGGTCAGGTCTCCGCTTTGATAAATGAAATATTACCCGTTGAGAAAGTTTTTGAAAATCTTCTGAAAGAGTTTAATGAAATTAAAAATCCTGTTTTGTAAACAGGGTTTTTAGTTTAAGTTTTTTAGCTCGTCCATTATATTTTTCCTTGCAGTTGCTTCGTATTTTTCACGGAAAAATTCTGTTTTGTAAATGTTTTCCAAATCGAGAAAATGCTGTAAAACTTTCTTTCTGCCCGGTTTGTAAACGAAGTCGGGATAGATTGAATATTCTTTTCTTATCTGTTGTATATATTGACTGTAAATTTCAGAATTCTTGCCAAGAACACATAAATCAGCATCCAGAAGATAATTGGTATCTGAATCATCTGATTTTTGATGAGATTTTGTTGCTAAAATCTGGCGGCAGATGACTTCAACATCGTTTGTATTCAGGTCTAAATCAGTCAGTCTTTTTGCAGCATAATCTGCACTTTTTTCTTCATTGGATTTTGAAGTTGCACTATAGACCACATCATGATAAAAAATTGAAAAAGAAATAATTTCAATTCTTTTTATGTCTTGTTCTACCTGCTCAATTTCTTCAAAAATATTTTCAATATGCAGGAGATTATGATAGTGTCTTGACTTTTCAGCATAACTTTTACTGATCTCTGTCCATAGTTTTTCTATTAATTTCTGATCATCAGAGTAATGAAAACAGAGATTTTTAAATGTTTGTTCTAAAATCATATTTTATTGAAAAAAAAGGAACCTGAAGTTCCTTTAATATTTACAGTTGAGATTTCAATTCTGCCCAGCCTCCGCCGTTATATCCTTCTTTCAGACCTTGCGAGTTCAGATATTCCAAAGCTTTTCCGCTTCTGTTTCCGCTTCTGCAAAATAGAATTACAGGCTTTTCGATAGATAAAATCTCATCTTTTCTGTCTTCCACTTCTCCGAGCGGAATATTTTTCGCACCTTCTATATTTCCGTCCATTTCCAGTTCCATGGGTTCACGAACGTCGATTAATTCATAGTTTCCTGATTGTAATACATCTGCTAATGACATAATGTTTATTTTTTTATTAAAATTAACGATTTAAAATGACTGATTATTCATGACATTCAAATTCAAACAAATTTATAAAATAATCTTAGTTTTGCAATGCGAAATCTATGAATTCAAAAGCCGAACAATATTCCCAGCTCATTAAAACCAAAGCCAGAAGTTTTGGATTTCAGAATTGTGGAATTTCGAAAGCTGATTTTTTGGAAGAAGATGCAAAACATCTGGAAAACTGGCTCAAAAGCAATTACCAAGGCGAAATGAAATACATGGAAAATCATTTCGACAAAAGACTTGATCCGAGATTGCTCTTAGAAGGTTCCAGATCAGTTATTTCTCTTTCTTACAATTATTTTCCCGAAGAAAAAATTCCGTCTCTGGACAATTTTAAAATATCTAAATACGCGTATGCAGAAGATTATCATGAGGTCATTAAGGATATTCTGAGAGAAATGGTCGCCGAGCTTCAGAAAGAAATCGGTGAGTTTTCGTTCAGAGTTTTTGTAGATTCTGCTCCGGTAATGGAAAGAAGCTGGGCAAAAAAATCGGGAATAGGATGGGTAGGAAAAAATGCGAACCTGATTACTAAACAAAGCGGATCATTTTATTTTCTGGCTGAAATTATTTGTGATCTGGAATTAATGGCAGATCATGAAACAACAGATCACTGCGGAACGTGCAGAAAATGTATTGATGCGTGTCCAACAGATGCAATTGTCTCAGATAAAATTATAGATGGAAGCAAATGTATTTCTTATGCAACCATTGAGCTGAAAAGTGAAATACCGGATCATTTTAAAAATAAAATGGAAGACTGGATGTTTGGCTGCGACATTTGCCAGGATGTTTGTCCGTGGAACCGTTTTTCAGTTCCGAATTTTCAGAATAAGTTTAAACCGAATGATCAGCTCAGAAATTTCAGAAAAGGAGAGTGGAGAGAGCTTACACAAGATCTGTTTTCGGAAATATTCAGAAAATCACCGGTGAAAAGAACCAAGTTTTCAGGATTGAAAAGAAATATAGATTTTCTTGCTCAGTCTGAAGAACACAAACTTTAATTCAGAAAAAAACCGGAAGATAATTTCTCCCGGGTCTTGGTTATTAGTAATCAGTCTGAAGTTTTCAATTTTCTAAAGGTTCAAAATCACATACTGTAAAATTACCCCTGCATTTCCGATGTTTCCGGTAGCATGATTGTGAAAAGTGGTATAATAGATATATCCGCTGTTGGTAGTTCCGGTGCAAGAGCCTACAGTAGCTCCTAAAGCCACAAGATAAGGTACTGCAATTTGTGGAACAGAAACACTGATTTGAATATTGCCGGGAAGCGTTATACAAACTGTGGTAAAGGTCGAGTTGGAGGCATTCCCGATAGGTGTATTGGGAAGTCCTGTTGCTGTAAATTGATTGGTTCTCAGCATTAATGCATCATTGCTTCCTGCATCTTTTACCAGAACTTCCCAGTAATTTGCATCATAATTGATGATTTTCTGCCATGCTCCCATGTCATAATCAATATTCAGAGTATTGAAGCCTAAAGCGGTTGATAAACCCGTATTATTAACGGATGCAGCAACCATTCCCGATGAGCCGGTGTTTTTAGAACAAAGTTTTGAGTCTGGAACAAAACCTCCAGGAAGCGCACAGTTGTTGGTATTGTCATTACCTCCTACAAGATAAGAGACATCCCAGTCTGAAGCATAAATACTTCCTCCGTTTGCCACAAAAATAGCTAAATTATTGTCTATAATCGGATAAAGAGAAGCATTGGTGCTGTATTTTCTGGATCCGCAGTTAAGGAAAATAATGTCGTACTGTGCAATAGTAAGCATATTGGCAAGATCTGCATTTGTAATTTCAGTAGCGGTATAACCAAGATTTTGAATAATATCTTCAATTTTATCGAAACTTCCCTTTACATAAGCAATTTTAGCAACCTGATTGAGTTTGGTCTGGGCAGAATTGAGACTTAAAGTTTCATTTTCTTTAATTGTTGCAGAGATCTCTGTGCGGAAATTACTTCCGTTACCGGTCTGAATGTAGATGGTATGATTTCCTGCAGGGGCGTCCATTGTAAAGTTTCCGCTGGCATCAGAAGTGGTATGATAAATTTTATATTTATCGTCGAAAGTAAAAACAGAAGCACCACCAATTGGTTTGTTTCCGTTTTGTGACATGACTCTTCCGGATATTTTTCCGGTTTTTACTGTGTTTTCTACAACGGTTTCTACAGCTGTTTCGGTTTCCGAACGGCAGGAAAATACCGTCAATAGAAAGATTAATAGAAAAAGAAGATTAAGCTTTCTCATAAATATAAGTTTTTTAGGTTAGGATTACTAAATTAGTTAATTTTTTATTAAGTTGTTAATTTTATTATGTTATTTTTATTATTAAATTAATTATTTTTAATTTTTATTAATAATAATGAGGGTTTGATGGAAGCTTAGCGGCTGATAATTTAGTAATTTTGTACAGTAAAATATTCAGAAATATTTTTTCATTTGTTATGAAAGGTATGATTATGGGTGTTTTATCTTGATAAATAATTTTTTAGGATGAAAGATGAAATAAAAGACACCAAAAGTTTTTTTCAGGAGATGAGCGAGCAGCTTTATGTATATATTATTAAAGTAACTCCGGATGGTGCTTCGTGGATATTTCATATAATTGTAAAACTTGGGCTTCTTCTTGCCATTTTTCTTTTTCTGGACTTTCTTTTTAAGATTATCATTAACTATATTTTCAGGTTTTTCAGAAATGAAAATAAATATCCGATTATTAAATCGGTTTATCAGTCAAAAATTACCAATTCGGTAGCACATTTTATAGCTTTGGCATTCATAGGAAGCATACATGAGTCTATCTTTGCTGGTGCTTTGCGGCAAACTACTATTTTTATTATCAGATCAGTGAATCTCGGGTTGGTATTTATTCTGGCAGGAATGCTGTACAGAGCGCTTACCGGATTTAGGTATTATTTCACTATAAAACAGGATTATTATAAAGTAATGGCAATTAACGCAGTTTCCGAGACTATTAAAATTCTTGGGATTTTTGTGTTTTCTGTGGTTGGTATCTGTGTAATTTTCGGAATCAAGGGGACAACTATTGTCGGAAGCTTAGGAGCGATTACTGCAGTGTTGGTTTTGGTATTCAGAGATACAATTTTAGGATTTGTTACCGGTATTCACGTAGCAACATCCAAAAGTCTGAAAGTTGGCGACTGGATCGGAATTCCGAAATATAATATTGAAGGAAATATTTTAGATATAAGTCTTTTAACAACAAAAATTGCCAATTTTGATAAAACGATTTCTTCTATTCCTACTTACGATCTGCTTACAACTGAGATTAAAAATCTCCAGGTAATGTCAGAATCCAATACCAGAAGAATAAAAAAATCAATATTCTTTAATATTAATTCGTTTAAATTTCTAAGCAATGATGAAGTTGAAAAATTAAAAGAAATCAACCTGCTTTCAGACTACCTAAACCATAAAACTTCTGAAATTAATTTCGAAAAAGAAAATATTAAACATAAAGATAAAATTATTAACGGAAGGCAGCTTACCAATATTGGTGTTTTCAGATATTACACACAAAAATATCTTGAGCAGGATCCGCAGGTAGATAAAAACAGCCCAATTATGGTACGTCAGCTAGAAATTACTACACAAGGTCTTCCAATGGAGGTCTACTGTTTTGCCAATGACTCAAAATGGGAGCATTTTGAAGAAATCCAGGCTGATATTTTTGATCATTTACTGGTAGCTTCCAAAGAGTTTGATTTGCAGATTATGCAGATTGGTTTGCCAAAATAATCATCATTTTTGTGATAATAATTTTCATTCATTCTGAGATAAAAAGAACTTTATAAAGAGACTTTGAAGAGGTTTCTTTATTTTTGTATACTAATAAAAAGAGGTAGTGATCATAATCCTCAAATTTTAAGTAAAAATGACAAAACTAAGTGTAAATATTAATAAAATAGCTACCTTAAGAAACGCAAGAGGCGGAGAAACGCCCAGTGTAACAGAGGCAGCAGTTAAAATTCAGGAATTTGGAGCGCACGGAATTACCATTCATCCCAGACCTGATGAAAGGCATATTACGAGAAAGGATGTCTATGATCTGAAACCTTTGGTTCATACCGAATTTAATATTGAAGGAAACCCGCATCGTAAATTCATCAATATGGTTTTAGAAATAAAGCCGGAACAGGTAACATTGGTTCCTGATGCTGATGATGCTATTACCTCAAATGCAGGTTGGGACTGCGAGAAAAACCTGGATTTTCTGAAATCGGTTATTGCTGAATTTAAAAACGCGGGAATCAGAACTTCTATTTTCCTTGATCCGAATCCGGAAATGGTGAAATTTGCCGCAGAAACAGGCACTGACAGAATTGAATTGTATACAGAAGCCTACGCTAAAAATTACTCTGTGAATAAAGAACAAGCGATCAAGCCTTATGTTGAAACTGCTGAAAAAGCGGCTGAATTTGGTTTGGGAATCAATGCAGGACATGATTTGAGTTTAGAAAATTTAAAATATTTTTCAGACCATATTCCAAAGCTCCTGGAAGTTTCTATCGGACATGCTTTGGTTTCTGAAGCTTTGTATATGGGAATGGAAAACACGGTTCAGGCATATCTGAAAAGATTGGCAAAATGGTAGAATTAGAAACTAGATGTTAGAAATTAGAAGTTAGTTTTGTGTATTGTTTACTAACCTATAATTTCTAACCTCTAAAATCTTAATAAAAATGGAAATTTTACATTCAAAAATATTTGGCGAAAATTTATCGTCAACACCGCTCTTAGTGTTTCACGGATTATTCGGAATGCTTGATAACTGGGGAAGCTTTGGGAAAGAAATAGGCGAAATTATGCCTGTTCATTTAATAGATCTGAGAAATCATGGCAGAAGTTTTCATTCCGAAAATATGTCACATGATGATCTTGCAGACGATATCGCTAATTACATGAGCCATTACGGTATACAAAAAGCGCACGTTTTAGGACACTCATTAGGCGGAAAGGCGGTCATGCAGTTTGCTGTCAATTATCCCGAAAAAGTTGAAAAACTTATTGTTGTAGATATTTCTCCAAAATCCTATCCACCACACCATCAGGGAATTATAAAGGCTCTGGAAACGGTAAATTTTGATGAGATGAAATCTAGAAGTGAAGTAGAAGAAGTTTTGAGTCAGTATATTCCTGAAAAGTCTACTATTCAGTTTTTGGCTAAAAATCTATATTGGGAAGAAAACGGCGATTCTAAAAAGCTGAACTGGAGATTTAATCTTAAAACTTTAGCAGAAAAATACAGTCAGTTTGTATCTAATGCCATTAAATTTGGTGTTTTTCAAGGTGAAACTTTATTTATTGCCGGGGAAAAATCAAACTATATTTTACCGCAGGATGAGTTTTCCATCAGACAGCAGTTTCCTAAGGCGCAGTTTGTGAAAATTAAAAATGCGGCGCATTGGGTTCAGGCAGATAATCCTGTTGATTTTGCGTTTATAGTAAAAGATTTTTTAGATTTAGCAAAAGATTAAATGGCGGTGAATTATAATGTTAAAATTTTCTTAAATAACGTATTTTGCTTTTATTGATCACTAATAATTATTACCTTAGTAAGGTCAAATCAATAAAAATATTTCATTATGGAAAAGAAAAAATTAAAAAAACCGTTTTTTGCTTCGTTTTTAGAAAATCAAATAAAAGATACTAAAGCGGTAAAAGGAGGTGCATCGGGAACAGGACTTACAACTCCTTTGAAAGATACGGTTACTAAGCCTGTTTATGATACCCATCAAACAATGAAGTATCCGTCAGACGGAGATGAAGGAAGTGATATTTAAATTTTCTCTTAGAAAAGCATATTAACAACTTTATATTGAAAGGAAACTTAGACGTCAAGTTTCCTTTTTTATTATGATTAAAGATGATTCTCTGTATCACTCATTCTCAGGACTTTTACAATATTGATCTTTTTTTTGAATATCTTACATCGAAAAATATTCCTTTTTTTCGGTTAAATTCTGACTGTTTCAACCATCAGATGAAATTAAGTCTTAATACTAGTTCGTTTACAATAACGGATGAATCGGGCAATCAAATCAGTTCTGAAGATATAAAAGCGGTCTGGCACCGCAAAACCTGGAGTGTTAAATTCCCCGAAGATCTTGATGATCATTACCGGTCTATTTTTTTAAATGAATATCAAAGCTTAAGATTAAATGTTTTCACGACACTCGAACATCTTCCATGGATCAATCCTTTGCAGCCTGAAAGAAACATTGAGTCCAACAAGATTTTGCAGCTGAAAATCGCCAAAAAGAACGGCTTAATAATTCCTGAAACACTTTTTTCAAACAATGAAGATGCGGTAAAAGATTTTTTCCGTAATTTCTGTAATGGTAAAGCAATTGCAAAACTTCACGGAACGATTTCTGCGTCTATGGATGGTCAGGAAATGATTTCGACTATAGTTTTTGATGAAAATAGTCTTGAGCATCTGTCTGATATTGCTTCTTGCCCAATGATTTTTCAGCCCTATATTCACAAGCAGTATGAGCTGAGAATTGTGTATGTAAATGGTGATTTTTTTACCGGAAAGATCAATAACAGCATTTACGCTGACTGGCGGGTTTCCCGGTCAGACTTTTTCTGGGAAAAATATGATTTGCCGGAAGCTGTAGAAAACAGTTTAAACTTAATGATGAAAGAAATGGGTTTGATTTTTGGAGCGATTGATATGATTAAAAGTACTGATGGAAATTACTATTTTCTGGAAGTAAATCCGCAGGGAGAATGGGGAATGCTTCAGAAAGAATTAAATTTTCCTATTGCAGAGAGAATCGCAGATTATCTTATAAACAGAATATACACCAATGAACAATAAAATATTAATCATTACACATACACAAGACAGTTTTTCCTTAGAAAAAGTTACAGAATTTATCGCTCAGAATAATTTCGAGGTTATCCGTTTTGATGTAGATCTATATCCTTTAAAAAATCAACTTTCTACTGTTTTTGAGAATGGAAAATGGATATCATATTTAAAAACACAAGACACCAGAATCAAATTAGATGATCTTTCTGCAGTTTGGTACAGAAGAGCTTACAATATAGGGACTGGCTTAAAAGAAGAGCTGGAAGCTAAATTTTTTGGTCCTGCTATGGGCGAAATCAGACATACACTTTTTGGTTTTATAGAATCTCTGGATTGCTATTCATTAGGAAAGCCAAGTGTGTACCGCAGAATCGACAGCAAAGAAGAACAGCTTAAAATAGCACATAAATTAGAATTTAAAATTCCTGAAACCTGCATTACGAATGATCCGGAAGAAGCTAAAAGATTCATTATGCAGCATCAGAATGTTGTTGGGAAAATGCAAACAGGTTTTGCAATCTACGAAGATGGCGTTGAAAATGTAGTTTTCACCAATGTTATTGATGAAGAAAGCCAGGAAAGATTAGATTCACTGGTATATTGTCCGATGCAGTTTCAGAAGAAGATTGAAAAGAAAAAAGAACTGCGGATTACGATAGTCGGGCAGGACGTCTATGCGTTTGAAATTGATTCGCAGCAATCTGAAGATGCAAAAATAGACTGGAGAAAAGATGGCATCAATTTAATTGACAAATGGAAAAAAACAAAA
>JAANMY010000317.1_pt1 | contig 69265 bp, 51 predicted proteins | sample 7279691 | NCBI WGS metagenome assembly JAANMY01 (sample SAMN14094543, study PRJNA606508) | bioreactor metagenome | isolation source: A lab-scale SPAN reactor treating ammonium-rich wastewater day 388 | place: Ireland: Galway | collected 2018-02-07 | reverse complement strand
GGCCGCCGGGGACCGTCTCCTGCTCCCACGGCGAGTCGCCGGGGCTCTGGCGGTGGTGACCGACGGCCAGCTCCGAGTGCAGCCAGGTCATCACCCGCTGCAGGTCGTTGCGGGTGGCGACGTGCGGCAGGAACGCGGCGTACTTCGCCTTCAGCGCCTTCCAGTCGGCGCCGTGCATGCCGGGGTCGTAGAAGTAGTCGCGGTTGACGCGCCACGCCTCGTCGTAGATCTGGGTCCACTCCGCGAGCGGCTCGACCCGGACCTGGATCCTGTCGACGTCGAGCTTGAACTTCGCGAGGTCGAGCTTGTCCGCGACATCGACCAGCGACCAGGCGTCGCGGACGCGGACCAGCGCCCGCTTGCCGTCGTGCGAGAGCTGGAAGCCGTCGGCCTTCTCGAGCAGCGTGTCTTCCTTGCGCTTCGTCAGGTCGTAGCGCAGCAGTGCGGCGTCGCCGCCGGGCACGCGGCCCTCGAACGAGCCGCGGCGGTAGAAGACCTGGCCGGCGCTGCCGGCCGCGAGGTCGCCGAAGCGGCCGGCCTTGACCGGCACGGCCAGGATGCGCAGCGCGAGGCCGTCTTCGTCCACCACGACCTTGACCGGCTCCTCCTTCTTCTCGGCCGGCTTGTCGCCGCTCTTCGCCTTGTCGGCTGCCGGCTTCGCTGCGTCGGCGGGCTTGTCCTCCTTCGCCTTCTCCTCGTCGCTCTCCTTCGCGAGCGGCGAGACGACGCCTTTCGCCAGCACCGCGAGGTAGAGCTGCTCGTTGATCTCCATGTCGGCGTTGGCCTGCGAGAACCAGTCGACCACCGGTCCGGCATCGGTCGAGGCCGTGAAGAACAGGTACTTGCCGGAGGCGTCCCACACCGGCCGGCGAGCGTCGGAGAGGCCGTCGGTGACCGGGATCTCCTTCTTCGTGGCCAGCGACCAGAGGAAGATGCGGTTGAAGAAGACCTCGTTGTTGCGGGTGAAGGCCAGCCACTGCGAGTCGGGCGACCAGACGTGGTCGAGCGCCTCGAGGCCGTTGGGGCCGTACATGACGTCGGACGAGATCTTCGTCTGCGCGCCACTCGCGACGTCGAGCATCCAGATCGAGCGCGAGTTGTCGGTGAAGCTGAGCTTCTTCGAGTCCGGCGCCCAGCGGATGTCGCCGTAGAAGCCCGCGCCGGAGAGCGGCAGCGAGCGGGCCGCGCCCTTGCCGTCCTGCGGCGCGATCACGAGCTGGTACTCGCCCGAGGCGTCGGAGAAGTAGGCGATGGAGCGGCCGTCGGGCGACCACGACGGCGCGCGCTCGTGCACGCCCGGGGTGCGGGTCAGGTTGCGCTCGTCGCCCTTCTCGCGCGGCAGCGTCACGATCTCGCCGCGGAACTCGAGCGCGACGCGGGCGCCCGTGGGCGAGATGCGGCCGTCGCGGATCCACTTCGAGCCCTTGGCCCAGCGCGGCCGGTGCTCGACGAGGTCGGCGGCGACGCCGATCTTCAGCCGCTGCGCGGCGCCCGTCTTCGGGTCGAGGCGATGGAGCAGTCCGGCCTGCTCGTACACGATGGCGCCAGCGCCCGCGCCGGCGTTCAGGACCGGGAAGTCCTCGTGCCTCGTGACGCGGGCGACCGCCTTCGTCGTCGGCTCGTAACGATAGAGGTTGAACTCGCCGTCGCGGTCGGAGCGGAAGTAGAGCGCGCCGTCCAGCCACATCGGGTCGGTGTCGTTGCATCGACCTTCGGGCTGCGGCACCTGGACCGTGTCGTAGGTCTTCGTGTCGAACAGCAGCAGGCGGGCGGTGGTGCCGCCGCGGTAGTTCTTCCACTGGGTGAAGGCCTCGGAGAGCGGCAGGTAGGCGATCGTCTTGCCGTCGGGCGAGATCGCCGCCTTGGAGGCGTTGGGGATCGGCAGCTTGGTCGGGAAGCCGCCCTCGACCGGGACCGTGAAGAGCTGCTGGTAGCGCAGCGTGTGCACCTCGCGCGGCGAGGCGAACAGCACCGACTTGCCGTCCGGCGTGAAGCCGAGCGCCGTGTCGTTGCCGGGGTGGTAGGTGAGCCGGCGCGGCACCCCGCCCGCGGCGCTCACCACGTAGACGTCGGTGTTGCCCTCGTAGCGCCCCGTGAAGGCGATCAGGCTGCCGTCGGGCGAGAACCGCGGCCCCGACTCGACGCCGGGGTGCGAGGTGAGGCGCGCGACGCCCGTGCCGTCGGGCCTGGCCGTCCACAGGTCGTTCGCGTACGCGAACGCGATCCGCTCCGCGGAGACCGCGGGCTCGGAGAGCAGCCGGGTGTCGGCCGTGTCCACGGCCGAGGCCGAGAGGGCCAGGCCCAGGCACACGGCGACGCTGCCCGCCTTCAACGTGTCGAGACTCGATGACATCGCAGTCCTTCCTTCCCCCACTACTTCATTCGAACCAGTTCGGCCTCGGCGGCGATCACCGCGAACGGGGCCCAGTCGGGCAGCGAGATCGCGCGCTCGAACGCCGCGCGCGCCTCGTCCTCGCGTCCCGACAGCAGCAGCCAGGCGCCGGCGCCGTAGAGCCGGGTCGCGGCGTCGGTCGTGTCTTCGCCGACCGCGAGCAGGTCCGCGAGCGGCTTCACGCCCTTGTAGACGAGCAGCCGCTGCAGGTAGGTGTCGTTCTCGATCACCTTGGTGTCGGCGGTGAACGGGGCGAGCAGGGCCGCGGCCTCGGCGTCGCGTCCCAGCCGTCGCAGCGTCAGGTAGAGCCAGTCGCTCGTGGCGGTCAGCCGGTCGTTGCTGCCCTGCGAGAACTTCAGGCACTCGCGCCAGCTCTTCGCCGCCGCGGCGAAGTCGCCCTTCAGGTACTCGGCGAGGCCGCGGTGGTACCAGACGTTGAAGTGTGTCGTCGAGACCGGGATGCCGGCGGCGTTGGGTGCGCCGTCGGGCTCGACGGCGTCGGGCACCGCGGCGATCAGCTCCGAGGCCCGCCGCAGGTCCGCGAGCGCCGCGTCCAGCTTGCGCAGCGTGATGAAGCGATGGCCGCGGTGGCGGTACATGCGATGGTCGCGCGGGAAGCGCTTCACGCCGCGATCGAGCACGGCGATCGCCTCGTCGTAGCGGCCGAGGTAGCCGTAGCGGCGCGCCAGCCAGATGATGTGATCGGCGTCGTCCGGGTCGGCGACGAAGTCCGCGGTCGCCTTCGACAGGTCCTCCTCGAGCGCCGCCTTCGTCGCCTCCGGCAGCTCGCGCGCGTGCAGCGGCCGGCCCAGCAGCGACGTGGCGAGCGGCGCCGGCTTCCCGTCCTCCTTCGCCACCCGCTCGGGCCGCAGCCAGCGGTCGTACCAGGCGAGGTATCGCTCCCGGCGGTCCTTCACGAAGGAGGGCCGGTCGATGCCGTGGTCCTCGCCGGGGTAGACGACCAGCTCGGTCGGCACGCCGAGCCGGCGCAGGGCCTGGTAGAGCTGCTCGGAGTTGAGCAGCGGCACGTTCCAGTCCTCCTGCCCGCACATCACGAGCGTCGGCGTCTTCACCTTCTCGACGTGGAAGAACGGCGACAGCTTCAGGTAGCGCTCCGGCTCGCGCCACGGCAGGCCCAGCTCGGTCTCCCACTCGTACTGGTAGTGGTCGGTGCCGTAGTTGGCCGTGTAGTTGACCTCGGAGGCGCCGGAGATCGCGGCCTTGAAGCGGGTCGTCTGGGTGATCACGTAGTTGGTGAGGATGCCGCCGTAGCTCCAGCCGCCGACGCCGAGCCGCTCGGGGTCGGCCACGCCCTGCGCGATCGCGTGGTCGACGGCGGCCATCACGTCCTCGAAGTCGACCGTGCCCCACGCCGCCCAGATCGCGCGGCTGAAGGCGGTGCCGTAGCCCGTCGAACCCCGCGGGTTGGCGGCGACCACCGCGTAGCCCTGGGCGGCCAGCAGTTGCCACTCGAACTCGAAGGCCGCCGAGAACTGCATCGCCGGCCCGCCGTGGATGCGCAGGATCGTCGGGTGCTTCTCGCCGGGCTTCGCGAACGGCGGCCGCACCAGGAAGCCGTCGACCTTCGTGCCGTCCTTCGAGGTGGCCTGGAAGCGCTCGACCGGGGAGAGCCGGATGCCGGCCAGCCAGTCGTCGTTCGCGCGGGTCAGCCGCCGCAACTCGCCGCCGGTTTCGACCGCCGAGAGCTCGAGCGGGCGCTGCGGCGGGCTCTCGAGCACGACCAGCTCGCCTTTCGCGCCGACGTCGTAGCCCCACACGTCGCGCTCGCCTTCGACCAGCCGCGTGACCGCGCCGTCCTCGAGCGCGACGCGCGCGAGGTGCTGGCGACCGCCGTCCTCGAGCACGAACAGCACCGCCGCGCCGTCCGGCGTGAAGCGCGGCAGCAGCACGTTGCGGTCGAGCGCGGCCGTCAGCGCCCGCGAGGGGCCGCCGCCGGCCGGGGCCAGCGCGACGTGGCTCGCGCCGTACCACAGGTCCCCGACCTGGCCGCCCGCGACGTAGGCGATCCACTTCCCGTCGGGCGACCACGCGGGCTGGGTGTCGGTCTCGGGGCCTGCGGTCACCCGCCGCGGCGTCGCCCCCGGCAACGCGCGCACGACGAACACGTCGGTGTTCTGGTTGGCGTCCGGGTCTTCGGTGCGGTTGGAGACGAACGCGATCTCGCGCCCGTCCGGGCTCCAGGCGGGCGAAACGTCGTCGTACTGGCCGTCGGTGAGCTGGAACGAGGTCTTCGTGCGCAGGTCGAAGACGTGGACGTGGTCGCGCCGCTCGTCGAGGTAGCCGATGCCGTCGCGCTTCGTCTGGCGGCGGCGGACGACGATCGGCTTCGGCGCCTCTTCCGCGTCGCTCTCCGTCTTGGCCTCGGGGTCGGGGTCGCTGACGACCAGCGCCAGGCGGCTGCCGTCGGGGCTCCACGCCAGGTCGGAGACGCCCCCCGCGAAGGAGGTGAGCTTCACCGCCTCGCCCCCGCGGCGATCGAGGAGCCAGACCTGCGCGCCCTTGCCGTCGCGATCGGCGAGGAACGCGAGGCGGGTGCCGTCGGGGCTCCACCGCGGCTGCCGCTCGGCGTGCTCGCTCGCGGTGAGCCGCAGCGCCTCGCCGCCGGCGAACGGAACGAGGTACAGGTCGGAGTCTTGACGGTCGCCCTCGAGCTCGCTCCACGACACGACGTAGGCGACGGCCGCGCCGTCGGGGCTGAGCCGCGGGTCGGCGACGTGGCGGATCGCGAACTCGTCCTCGATGCGCAGGGCGCGGCGGCCGTCTTCGGCGGCCGGTGCGGGCAGGGCGAGCAGCAGGCAGGCGAGCACTCGGAACAGGCGCATTCGGGACCTCGCGGGCGGGGTTCGGGTGCGGCGGCCGACCGCATCCTAGCGCGCGGCCCCCTTACAATCGACCTCCCATGACGAGCCTGCGCGTCCGTTTCGCCCCCAGCCCCACCGGTTACCTCCACGTCGGCGGAGGCCGCACCGCGCTGTTCAACTGGCTGTACGCCAGGAAGCACGGCGGCACCTTCATCCTGCGCATCGAGGACACCGACAAGGAGCGCTCCAACGACACCAACACGAAGAGCATCCTCGAGGGGCTCGAGTGGCTGGGGCTGCACTGGGACGAGGGTCCCTACTTCCAGAGCGAGGGCATCGCGCGCCACCAGCAGGTCGCCCGCGAGCTGCTGGCGAAGGGCTGGGCCTACCGCTCGTTCGCGACGTCCGAGGAGCTCGAGAAGCAGCGCAAGGAGGCGGAGGCGGCCAAGCGCCCCTGGCTGCGCGACGCGCCGTCGCGCGCGCTCTCGATCGAAGAATCCGACCGCCGCGCCGCCGCCGGGGAGCCGTTCGCGATCCGCTTCAAGGTGCCCGACGACGGCGGTGGCACCCGCTTCGAGGACGCGGTGTACGGCGTCCAGGAGCGCAAGCACGCGGACATCGAGGACTTCGCGCTGCTGCGGCCCGACGCCACGCCGCTCTACAACCACGTGGTCGTCTGCGACGACGTCGAGATGCGCATCACGTTCGTGATCCGCGGCCAGGACCACCTGTCGAACACCCACAAGCAGTTGCTGATCTACCGCGCGCTGGGCGTCGAGCCGCCGCGCTTCGCCCACCTGCCGCTGATCAACGCGCCCGACCGCACCAAGCTCTCCAAGCGCAAGCACGGCGAGGTGGTGTCGGTGACGACGTACCGCGACCGCGGCTTCCTGCCCGAGGCGTTCCGCAACTTCCTGGCGCTGCTCGGCTGGTCGGCGGGCGACGACAAGGAGGTCTACACCAGCGAGGAGCTGGTGCAGGCGTTCACGCTCGAGGGCATCAGCCGCTCCAACGCCATCATCAACTTCTCCGAGTCCGACCCGCGGATGTGGACGGACAAGAAGGCGCTCCACCTCAACCAGGAGCACCTCAACCGGATGCCGCTCGAGGAGCTGGCCCCGAAGGTGGAGCCGGTGCTGCGCGGCGCCGGGCTGTGGGACGACGCGTACGCCGCGGGCGGGGCGCGGCACGACTGGTTCCTGCGCGCGCTCGGCCTGCTGCGGGCGCGGTTCGTGACGCTGTCCGACTTCGCCGGTCCCGGCCGCGCCTACTTCGCCGACGACTTCGAGACCGACGCGGCGGCCCGCGACAAGAACCTCGGCAAGGAGCCGCGCCTGAAGGAGTGGCTGCCGGCCCTGGCCGACCGCTTCGAGGCGGCGCCGGAGTTCACCCACGCGGCCCTCGAGCCGCTGCTGCGGGCCCACTCCGACGAGCTGGGCGTCAAGGCCGGCGTGCTGATCAACGCCGCCCGCACCGCCGTCACCGGCCAGTCGGTCGGCCCCAGCCTGTTCGAGCTGCTGGAGCTCGTCGGCCGCGAGCGGGTCTGCGCCCGCCTCCGCGCCGCCGCCCGCCTGCTCTAACCCCGCCCTCCACCCCGCCCCCGGGGAGATCGACGTTTTTTTCGGGGGCGAGCTGTCCTTTTCCGCCCCGGATTGCGCGTCTTCAGGGCAAGGACCCCCCTTCGTCGACGATCGGCCGGGCCGCACGCCCCTGCCGGCGACTCGCGCGAGGGGCGTCGCGTGGAGGGACGGGGATGGCCCAACTCACCGACTTGCTCGAGCAGGCGACGAACGAGACGCTCGGCCTCAGCCTGCAGGCGGAGATCGCGCTCGGCGCCGTCGGGGACGTGATCGGCCACGCGCGGGCCGTCGCCGAGCGCGCCGGGGCCGATGGCGCCGCGGCCCAGGCCGGCCTGGCCGCGCTGGCCGAGCGCCTCGCGCAGCTCGAGGACGAGGTCGCCGAGCAGGCGGGCGCGGCCCGGGCCCGGCTCGACGAGCTGCAGGCCGAGGTCGGCGCCTCGCGCCAGCAGTTGCAGGGCGCCTTCGCCCGCATGCAGGAGCTGCTGGCCAGCGGCCGCGATCAGCAGCAGCGGCTGGCCGAGGCGTTCGACGCCGATTCCGATGCGGTCGTCGCCGCCGTCGACGAACTGGTCGCCGCGATCCGCGAACTCGAAGCCGAGGCCGCCGACGAGGTGGGCAGCCTCGAGTCCGCGGTGGGCGACTTCCGCGACCAGCTCCAGCGCATCCGCGACGACGTCTCCTCGCGTCTCGCCGAGGTGTCGGCCCAGGCGGCGGAGTTCGTCGCCGCGATCGAGGCGGCAGCCGAGCGCGCCGCCAGCCTGGCCGACGACGCGGTCGGCCGCGCGCGCGAGCAGGTCGAAGAACTCGCCCGCCAGGTGCCCGCCCAGGTGGATGAAGCTGCCCGCGCGATCGGCGACAGGCTCGGCCAGCAGGCGGTGGCACGGCTGTCGGAGCTGCTCGCGCGGATCGAGCAGGAGATCGATGCCCTCGACCGCGAGGTGGGGGCGACGGTCGGAGACCTCGAGGAGCGTCGCGCCCGGATGCTCGAGCACGCGAACGGCATGCGCGTCTTCCTCGACCACGTCGAACAGGTCGCGCGCGCGGCCCAGGTTCTCGCCTAGCCCGGGCGCGAGGAGGAAGAGATGTCCGACGGCCTGCGAGACCTCGAGCAGTTCATCCAGACGGTCGCGGAGAATCGCGCCCGCCTCCAGCAGGCGGCCGCCGAAGCGAAAGCGGCCGTCGGCGAGCTGGCGGCCTCGCGTGCCCGCTTCGAGGAGCACAGCCAGGGCCTGGCGGCCGCCGCGCCGCGCGCGCAGACGGCGCTCGAGGCCGCAGGCGGGCGAGCCTCGGAGGCGCTGCGCGAGCTCGACGCGCAGAGCGAGGGCGGAACGCCCGAAGAGGTGGCGCTGCTCGTCGCCCGGGTGGCCACCGACGAAGCGGCGGCCGTCCAGCAGGCCGAGCAGGAGCTGGCTGCCCGCCACGAGCAGGTGCGCGAGCAGGGCCTCGAGCCGCTGCGCTCGGCGGCCGACCGGGCGGAAGACGAAGCCCGCGAGATGCACGCGCGCGTCGGCGAGACGCTGACGGCGGCGTTCAAGTCGGTGACGCTGGGCATGGACGCGGTGCAGACGCAGTCCGAGTCGCTGCTGCCGGCCCTCACCGGCCAGATGCAGCGCTACGCCGAGCTGACCTCGAACGTCTCGGTGGCCGGCGACGGCTTGGCGGCCCGGGTCGAGGACGAGGTGCTGGAGCCGCTCGGCCTCGACGACGCCGGCGTGGCCTCGGCGGCGGGCGCTGCGACGGGCGCCACGGCCGGGTTCGCGACGGCCGGTGTCGGCTCCTTCGCGCCTGCGGCAGGCGGTGCGTCTCCGGTGCCTGCGGCAGCGGGAGCGGGCTTCGCCATTCCGCCGGGCGGCGCCGGCCTGATCCAGGACGGCGGCGCCTACGCCCAGCCCGGCCAGATGGTGGCCGCCGGCGCCGGGAACCTGATCGGGCTGGACGGCGCCAGCCTGATCGGAAACGATGCTGGCAGCCTCATCGGCAACGACGCCGGCAGCCTGATCGGGCTGGACGGGGCCAGCCTGATCGGCGAGGACGGCGCCAGCATGGTGGCTGCAGGCGGCGGCAACATGGTTGCGGCCGGTGCCGGGAACATGGTGGCTGCCGGTGCCGGGAACATGGTCGCCGCAGGCGCCGGGAACATCCTGCCTTCCGGTGGCGGCGGGCTCGTCGGCAACAGCGGCAACACGTAGGAACGGGGGAGCGGTATGGCCACGCTGCGCGAGTTGCTGCCGGCCTTCGAGGCCGAGGTCGATCGCCTGGAGACCGTGATCGAGTCCGAGGCGAACGAGCTGATCGAGGGCGTGTCGGGCGAGGTCGAGAGTCTCGCCATGCACGTGAACGTCAGCGTGACGACGCTGGTGGACGCCGCCCGCGACAAGCTGGGCGAAGGCGGCGTCGGCGAGTTGCAGGAGGAGCTGCTCGAGGGCGTGACGAGCCTCGGCGGCGTGTCCGTCACCGTGCTCGAGCGCCAGTACCTGATCGCCGAGATCGCCACCGCCAAGCGCGTGCTCGAGCAGATCGAGCAGAGCCTCGACGCCTTCGCGGATTAGGAGGAGCGCACCATGTCGGAACTGGCCCAGGCCGTCTCCCAGCTCGGGGACCTGCTCCCGACGCTGCCCGATTCGCTGGCGGAGGTGCTGTCCTCGGCGCGCGCCGCCGACGCCCGCGCCGATGCCGCCGCCGACGAGCTCGAGCGCGCCGAGGGCGCCCTCGAGCGCCACGAGACGCAGCTGCAGGAAAAGCTCGGCCGCCTGGCCCAGGTCGCGCAGCAGGCCTCCGAGCAGGTCGCGGCCGCGACTGCCCAGGCGGAGAACTCCGCCCGCGCCGCGCGCGAAGCGAGCGAGGCGTGGGGCGAGACGCTGCGCGAGACGAGCAGCGCCCTCGAGGCCGCGCTCGACGCCGCCCGCGAGCAGCTCGCCGCCGGCGCCCGCGAGGTCGAGGAAGCCCGCCAGCTCGTCGGCGACGAGGTCGGCGGCCTGCGCGCGCGGGCCGAGGAGGTGGGCGCCGCCGTGACCCGCGGCGTGGAGGCCGCGGTCTCCGCGATGGCCGAGGCGGGCGAGGCCGTGGAGGGCGCCGAGGCCGCGATCATCGCCGACGCCGAGCGCCTGCGCGCGGCGCTCGACGAACTCGGCAGCGGCATGGGCCGGGAGGCGGCGGCGCTGCTCGAGGTGGCGGTCTCGGGCCGCGACCAGGCCGTCGCGGAGCTGCAGGAGATCGTCGCCGGGCTCGAGGGTCTGAGCAGCGAGTCCACCGCGGAGATCGACCAGCGGGTCACCGAGCTGGCGCGCGCGATGTCGGACGGCGTCAGCCGCCTCCACGCGGCCGTCGACGCGCTCGACACCGCGCTGACGCGGGCCGCGGACGGCATCCGCCCGGTGCGCGAGGAGTACGAGGCCTTCGCCGAGGCGTTCGGCTGGTCCGAGCAGCCGCTCAACAACATGCTCGCCGAGGTCCGCCGCGCCGCGGAGCAGGCGGGCGTCCCCTTCGCCTGAGGAGGTTGCCGTGGCCGATCTCGAAACCACCGCCAGCCAGGCCGTCGAGCGCGTCGAGCGCCTCGTCGCGGAACTCGCCCTGGCCGACGAGGCGCTCGACCAGGCCGACGCGGAAGGCGAGCGCCTGCAGGGCGAGATCGCCGCCGCCGCGGCGGAGCTCGAGCGCGCGGGCGACGCGCTGGCCGGCAGAGTCGCGGCCGATCTCGAGACGCTCACGTCCGAGGCGGAGGAGACAGGCGGGCTGCTGGCCGCGCTGGGCTCGGAGATCGACGCCGGGACCGCGCTGCTGCAGGACGCCCGAGGGGCCTTCGGAGACGCGCTGGCCGGAGCCGGCGAGACGCTGGCCGCGGCCCAGGCCGAGCAGCAGCAGGCGCTGGGCCGCCTGGAGTCGCTGGTCGAGAGCGTGCGCCAGCGCGTCGACGCGCTGGAGAGCCAGCTCGACCAGGTCGCCGGAGAGGTGGACACCTTCCTCGGCGAGGAACTGTCGCAGGCGCTCGACGCGGTCCGCGCCCGCATCGAGGAGGCGAAGGTCCAGGCCGAGACCGCGACCGACCAGGCCGTCGAGCGCATCCGCGGCGAAGGCGCCGACTTCGCGGCCGCCGTGGCCGAGCTCAGGTCCGCGCTGGAGACGGCCTTCGAGCAGGCGCCGGAGACCGTGAAGGCCGCCGCCGCCGAGGCCACCACGAGCTACCTCGAGGCCCACCGCGGCCTGGTGGCCGGCCTCGCCGAAGACGGCACCCGCGTGGTCGAGATGCTGCAGATCGCGCAAGGGGCCGTCGAAGAGAGCGGGCTCGAAGAGGTCGCCGCCCAGGCGGAAGCCGACTCGAAGGCCGTGCTCGACGGCCTGCAGCGGATCGTCGCCCACTACCGAGCGGCGACCGAGCACTGCGCCGAGTACGAGGTCGCCGGCGCGCGCGAGGCCCTGGCCCAGCTCCCGGCCTGAGTGCCGCCCGTGCCTTCGCCTCCGCCCACCGTGCCGGGCTGGCGCGGGGGCCTTAGACTCGTGGCGCGATGCCCGCTCGCGCCGACGACGTCACGCGCTTGCTGAACGAGTGGAGCGGCGGCGACCGCGCCGCGCTCGACGCGCTGATCCCGCTCGTCCACCAGGAGCTGCGCCGGGTCGCGGCCCGCCACCTGCGTCGCGAGCGCTCGGACCACACGCTGCAGGCCACGGCGCTCGTCAACGAGGCCTACCTGCGCCTCGCCGATCAGCGCACCACGCACTGGCAGAACCGGCTCCAGTTCTACGCCGTCGCCTCGCGGCTGATGCGGCGGATCCTGATCGACCACGCCCGCCGCCGCCAGGCCGCGCGTCGCGGGTCGGCGCCGCACCGGATCGAGCTGGAGGACGTGGAGGCGGGTCGCGGTCCCGACTTCGACCTGCTGGCCCTCGACGAGGCACTCGACGCGCTCGCGCTGCAGGACGATCGCCAGGCGCGGATGGTGGAGATGCGCTACTTCGGCGGCCTGTCCGTCGAGGAGACGGCGGAGGCGCTGCAGGTGTCGGCGTCGACCGTGAAGTCCGACTGGCGCCTCGCCCGCGCCTGGCTGCGGCGCTTCCTCGCGGGCCGCGGCGAGCCGGACTCCGCCTAGCAGCCCGCCAGCGCCTTCTCCGCCTCGGCCAGCGGCGCCGCCGCGGCCTGCTGCTCGCCGGCCGCGGCCAGCCGCTGCCAGGCCTCTCGGCTGCGGCCCCAGGCGGCGCAAGACCGCGCGCCGACGGGCTCCAGACGGGCGACGAACGTGCGCGACTGGGCCAGCGTGCGCCACGCGGTCATGTTGCTCGCGTCGCGCGCCACCAGCCGTTCGCCGATGCGGATGCCGCGGGCGACCTCCGCGAGCGAGGCCGCGCGCTGGCCGCTCGCCTGCAGGTTCTGGGCGATCACGAGGTGGGTGAAGGCGAGCTGGCGGGCGAGGAACGCGCTGTCGGGGAACTGCGCCACCAGCCCCGCCAGCAGCGAGCGCGCCTGCTCGAGGTGCGGCGCCGCCGCGCGGGGATCGCCCGCCGCGCCGAGCGCGCGCCCGACGTTGCGGTGGCCGAGGGCCAGGTCGCGCTGCGCGTTGTCGTCGCCGGGGGCCGCCCGGGCCAGCGCCTCGTAGAGCGGCAGCGCGCGTCGGGTCAGCTCCAGCGCGCGCCCCGGCTGCCCGTCGGCGAGTTCGGCGGAGGCGAGGTTGCCGTAGCCGACGGCCAGCTCGCGGCGGTAGTGCGCGCTGTCGGGGTGGCGCTCGACGAGGCTCTCCCCGATCGCGATCGCCTGCAGCTGGCGCTGCCGAGCCTCGTCGCCGCGACCGACGCGGGCGAGCGCCGTGGAGCTGGTGTTGAACAGCGTGCCGAGGAAGACGCGGGCGTCGAGGTCGTCGGCCGCTTCCGCGAGCAGCGCCTCCGCGATCGCGATCGCCGCGTCGAGGTGGGGCAGCGCGTCCGCGGGCCGGCCCACGCCAGCCACGGCGTCGGAGGCGCCGAGCGCCATCGCCATGTTGAAGTGCGCCCGCATCAGCAGGCGCCGCGCCTCGCGTTCCGCTGGCCGCGCCGCCACCTCCTCGCCCAGCAGCGCGACGCCCTGCTCCAGGAGCTGCACCGCGCGCGCCGGCCGGCCGCGGGCGCCTTCGTCGGTCGCCAGCGCGACGAGCAGCCGGCCGCGTTCGCGCCGGTTCTCCGGGTGCTGCGGGGCGATCGCCGCCAGCCGCTCGCGCAGCGCGAAGGCCTTGTCGAAGCTCGCGCGGGCCCCGGCCTCGGCGGTGCCCGCCGATTCGCGCACGCCGGCCTGGACCTCGCCCAGCCGCGCGTAGGCCGCGGCCAGCTCGTGGAGCAGGTCCGGGTCGTCGGGCACCTCGCGCGAGAGCGTGTCGAGGTAGCCGAGCGCGCGGTCGACCAGCAGCTTGCGCGCCGCCTGCGGCCCCTGGTCGATGCCCTCGAACAGCTCGAACAGCATCGCGTTGGTCAGCTTCAGCGAGTCCTGCTGGCGGCGCTCGGCGACCGCGCGCTGCTCGCGCGCGACGCGCGCCTGGTGCCAGGCGACGCCGGCGCCGGCGACGAGGCTCACCGCCGCCGCGACTGCCGCGACGACCGGCACCCGGTGGCGGCGCACGAAGCGGGAGGCGCGGTAGGCGAACGCGTCGCCCCGCGCGAGCACGGGCTCGCCTGCGAGGTGGCGCCGGAGGTCGTCGGCCAGCGCGTCGACCGAGGCGTAGCGACGTTCCGGCTCCGGGCGCAGTGCGGTCGCCAGGATCATGTCGAGGTCGCCCTCGAGCCGGCGCGCGAGAGCCTCGCGCCGCGTGCCCCGCGCTTCGGCGGCGGCCTCCGCGGTCGCGGCCTCGCGCACCAGGCGGCTCGCGCGCGGCGGCTCGGCGGCGAGCGCGGGATCGAGCGGAAGGCCGGCCCGGCGCGGGCGCTGCCCGCTGAGCAGCTCGCACAGCAGCGCGCCCAGCGCGTGGACGTCGGTCGCGGTGGTGATCGCCTCGCCCCGCACCTGCTCGGGGCTCGCGTAGTCGGGCGTCAGCAGCCGCGCGAACTCCGTCGTCGCGCCGCCCGCTTCGGCCTCGGGGTCGAGCAGCTTGGCGATCCCGAAGTCGAGCAGCTTGGCGACTCCTTCTGCGGTGACCAGCACGTTGCCCGGCTTGATGTCGCGGTGCACCACCAGCCGCCGGTGGGCCAGCGCGACCGCGGAGCAGACGTCGAGGAACAGCCGGACCCGGGCTTCGACCCCGAGCCGCTTCGCGTCGCACCACGCGTCGATGCGGTCGCCGGCGACGTGCTCCATCACCAGGTAGGGCCGGCCGTCGGGCAGGCTGCCGCCGTCGAGCAGCCGCGCGACGTTGGGGTGGACCAGCGTGGCCAGGATCTGCCGCTCCGTCCGGAACCGCCGCAGCACCGCCTCGCTGTCCATGCCGCGGCGGATCACCTTGATCGCCACGTCCTGCGCGTAGGAACCGTCCTCGCGGCGGGCGAGGTAGACCGTGCCCATGCCGCCGCGGCCGATCTCCTTCGCCACGCGGTAGGGCCCGAGGCGGGAGCCGGCGAGGTCTTCGGCGGCCTCCGCCAACGTTGCCGCGCCACCCGTGACCAGTCCGTCGGCGTCGTGGTCGTGGTCGAGCAGCGACAGCACCTCGTCGCGCAGCTCGCGGTCGCCGCCGCACTCCGCCGCGAGCCAGGCCTCGCGTTCCCCGGGAGGCACGGCGGCGGCCGCGGCGAACAGCGCACGCACTCTCTCCCACCGTTGCGAGCGCATGACCGGACTGTACCGGCGAACGCTACACTCCCGCCACTCCCATGCTCACCCCGGAACGCTGGCGGCAGGTCCGCCGCGCGCTCGACGCGGCGCTCGACGCGCCGCCGGACGAGCGCGTGCGCCGCGTGCGCGAAGCCTGCGGCGAGGACGAGAACTTGTGCCGCGAGGCGCTGTCGCTCCTGGAGTTCGCCGACTCCGGCGAGTGGCTGATCGACCGGCCCCCGCTCGTGCGGCTCGAGCCGGACGACGAGCTCGACGCCGGAACGCGGCTCGGCCCCTATCGCGTCGAGCGGCTGCTCGATCGCGGCGGCATGGGCACGGTCTACCTCGCGAGCCGCGACGACGGCACGTTCCGCGGCCAGGTCGCGATCAAGATCGTCGAAGGCGGCCGCGCCGGCGCGCTGCTGCGCCGCTTCGAGGCCGAACGCCAGATCCTAGCGACGCTCGCCCACCCCAACGTCGCGAGGCTGCTCGACGCGGGCGGCGCGCCGGACGGGCGGCCGTACCTGGTGATGGAGCACGTCGACGGCCCGCCGATCGACCGCTGGTGCGAGCAGCGCGCGCTCCCGCTGCGGGACCGGCTCGCCCTCTTCCGGCAGGTGTGCGCCGCGGTGATGCACGCGCACCGACGCCTGGTCGTCCATCGCGACATCAAGCCCGACAACGTGCTGGTCGGCGCCGACGGCGTGCCCAAGCTGCTCGACTTCGGGATCGCCAAGCTGCTCACCGACGAGCCGGGCCTGACCGCCACCCAGGCGCCGCTGATGACGCCGCACTACGCGGCGCCCGAGCAGGTGGAAGGGGGTCCGGTCACCACGGCCACCGACGTCTACGCGCTCGGCCTGCTGCTCTACGAGCTGCTGACCGGGCGCAAGGCGCAGGCCGTCGACGACCCGACGCCGGTCGCCGTGCTGCGCGCCGTCGTCGAGCGCGATCCGCCGCGGCCCAGCCAGGCGGCGCCGGAGGAGCGCCGCCGCGCGCTCGAGGGCGACCTCGACGCGATCGTGCTGACCGCGCTGCGCAAGGAGCCGGAGCGGCGCTACGCCTCGGTCGAGCAGCTCGACGACGACGTGCGCCGTCACCTGCAGGGCCTGCCGGTCGCGGCGGTCGCCGACCGCTGGTCGTATCGCCTCGGCAAGCTGGTGCGCCGTCACCGCGTGGCCGCCGCCGCCGCGGGGCTCGCGCTCGTCGCCGTGATCGGCGGCGCAGGCGTCGCGCTGTGGCAGGCGCGGGTCGCGCAAGGCGAGCGCTCGCGGGCCGAGCGCCGGCTGGAGGACGTGCGGCGGCTGGCTCACGCGATGCTGTTCGACGTCCACGACGAGCTCGACCGCGGGCCCGTGAAGACGCGCCAGCTCCTGGCGCGGCGGGCCACCGAGTACCTCGACCGCCTGGCGGCCGAAGCCGAAGACCCCGTGCTGCAGCGGGAACTGGCCGCGGGCTACCTCCGCCTCGGCAGGATCCAGGGCGCGGGCCTGACCAGCGGCCAGCTCGGCGACGCCGCGGCGGCGGAGCAGAGCTTCGCCCGCGCCCGCGCGCTCCACGAGCGCGTACTGGCCGCCCTGCCCCGGGACTTCGAGAGCCGCCGCGAGCTCGCCCACCTCGACTGGCTCGCGGGCCGCGCGCTGCTCGGCGCCGGTCAGCCGAAACCGGCGATCGACAGCTTGAACGCGGCCGTCACCGCGCTCCAGGCGCTGCTGCGCGAGCGCCCGGACGAGCCGGCCGCCAGCGAGCACCTCGGCGAGGCCTGGTACGGTCTCGTGCTCGCTTACGGCACCAACGCCGTCGCCGGCGTCGGCCGCCGCGACGAGGCGCGACGGGCGCTCGACCTGGCGCTGCCGCTCGCGGAGCGGCTCGCCCGCGAGCGGCCCGACGACGAGCACCGCTCGATGCTGCTCTCGAGCCTGCGCAACGAACTCGCCAACTGGCACCGCTTCGGAGGCGACGTCGAGAACGCGGCGCGAATCCTGGAGGCGCGGCTGCGCGAGGGCGAGGAGATGCTGAAGCGCCGGCCCGAGAGCCGCATGCTGCGCCGCGAACTGGCCGCGGCCTACGGCAACGCGGCGGCGATCGACGTCGCGCGCAAGGACACCGCGGCGCTGCTCGAGCACACCGGCAAGGCCCTGCCGCTGTTCGAGAGCCTGGCCGCCGAGGACCCCGCCAACGCGAACGTCCGCCAGGATCTCGCCGTCGGCCACCGCAACCACGCCCGCGCGCTGACGCTGGCGGGCGAGCTGCCTGCGGCGCGGCGCCACCTCGACACGGCGGTCGCGCTGTTCCAGGAGCTCGCGAAGCTGAAGCCGGACGACGTGTTCGTCGCCCGCCAGATCGCCTTCACCCACCTGGTCGCCTCGGACACCGTGAACCGGTTGCAGGGGCCGGCGGCGGCGCTGCGCGAGCTGGAGCAGGGCGCGGCGCTGTGCGATGCGCTGATCGCCAAAAGCCCCGACAACGCCACCGCGTGGCGCACGCTGGCCCAGATCGCCGCGGAGGGCGCGGACATCGCCGGCCGCGGCAGCCTCTCGGGCACGACCGCGCGCACCTGGCACACGCGGGCCCGCGCCGCCTGGCTCGGCCTGCAGAAGGTGTCGGGCGCCCTCGCGCCCCCGGACCAGGCCCGGCTCGACGCGGCGACGAAGGCGCTCGCGTCGCTGCCGCCGACGGGCTGACCCGCCGGCGGCAGCGCGCCTTCAGCGCGTCGCGGGCAGGGTCAGGGCGCGCTCGAGGCGGATCGTCAGCTCGGTGCCGGCCGGCAGCGTGACGTCTTCGCCCTTGCCGGCGACGACGGTGCCGCCGCCGCCGAGGATGGCGCCGATCACCGCGCCGTCCTTGCCGCCGAGGATGCCGCCGAGGATGCCGCCGACCACCGCGCCGATGCCCGCCTTCTTGTTGCGGTCCGCGGGCGGGGCGCCGACCGCCGCCACCTTGCCGCGCATGTCGAGCCGCTCGCGCTCGACCCAGACCGAGTCGAACTCGAGCACCAGCCGGCCGCCCTTGCTGGGACGCTGGGCCGGCTCCACCTCGCGCACGATGCCGCGGATGCGGGTGCCGGCGGCCAGCGCCACACGGCCGTCGTGCTGCACCGGCGTCTGCACGGAGACCTCGATCCGGTCCTCGATCCGCGCGGTGCGCGACGACACCTCGTGGTCGAGGCGGACCCGGATCTCGGTCGCCACCGGCAGCACCACGTCGCGGGCCGCTTCGCGACGCCCGGGCGTCGCCGCGCCGAACGCGCGATCCATGTCCTCGAGCAGGTCGGCGACGCTGCGCCGGACGTCCTGCACCTCGTCGTAGGAGATGCCCATCCCCTCGCGCCCGGTGCGCTGGTGGTGGCGGACCTTCACCTTGAGATAGATGGTCTCCTCGCGGATCTCCTCCGCCCGCTCGCGGAAGCGGTCGGCGTCGGTTCCGGGCTCGAGCGCGCCGAGCTCGGCGTCGAGGTTGGCGAGGTCCTCCTCGAGCCGCTGGAGGTCGCGCGGCCGCGCGTCGTCACGCGACTGGGCGAACAGGGAGGGGGACGGCGAGAGCAGCAGGGCCAGCGCGAGGCCGGTCAGGGTTCGCAGCTTCATCTCCCGATACTGCACCCGCTCCACAGCCCGGCCAAGGCCGTCGCGCGTGTAGAGTGAGCGGACTCACGACTCACGGAGGGGGAAGCGGTGGGGTTCCGGGCACTGCGGGTGTTCGAGGAGGCGGGGAACGTGGTCTCGCGCCTCGTCGAGATGGAAGTGGACGCGCTGTCGCCGGGCGAGGTGGTGATCCGCGCCACCCACTCCGGCATCAACTACAAGGACGCGCTGGCCGTGACCGGCCGCGGCCGCATCCTGAAGCGCTTTCCGCTGAACGCGGGGATCGACGTCGCCGGCGTCGTCGAAAGCTCTGCCGATCCGCGCTTCGTCGCCGGCGACGCGGTGCTCGTCAACGGCGCCGGCCTCGGCGAGAGCCTCGACGGCGGCTTCGCCGAGCGGGTCCGCGTTCCCGCGGAGATCGTCGTGCCGCTGCCGCCTGCGCTCTCGGCCTTCGAGGCGATGGCGCTCGGCACCGCGGGCTTCACCGCGGCGCTGTGCCTGCACCGGATGGAGGAGAACGGCCAGGCGCCGGCGGCCGGGCCGATCGTCGTGACGGGCGCCTCGGGTGGCGTCGGCGCGCTCGCCACCGCGCTGTTCGCGGCGCGCGGCTACGAGGTGATCGCGGTGTCGGGGCGCGAAGAGCACCACGCGCTGCTGCGCGAGCTGGGCGCGCTGGAGACGGTGACGCCCGCGGCGCTGGGCCTGGGCTCGCGACCGCTCGAGAGCGGGCGTTTCGCCGGCGTCGTCGACAACGTCTGCGGCGAGCTGCTCGCCGGGCTGGTCCGCCACGTCAGGCCCTGGGGCAACGTCGCGGTGGTCGGCAACGCGGGCGGGGCCGAACTGCACACGACGGTGTTCCCGATGATCCTGCGCGGCGTCTCGCTGCTCGGCGTCAGCTCCACCAACTGCGCGATGCCGCTGCGCACCGCGCTGTGGAACCGCCTCGGCGGCGAGTGGAAGCCGCGCGACCTGGCGCGCGTCGTCACCGCCGAGATCCCGCTCGCGGAAGCGCTGCCCGCGTTCGGGGCCCTGCTCGACCGCCGCAGCCACGGCCGCGTCGTCGTCCGCCTCGGGTAGGAGCCGGAAGATGTTCATCGGCCATCTCGGCGTCGCCTTCGGGGCCAGTGCGGCCGCGCCGCGCCTCAGGCTCGGCACCGCGTTCGTCGCGGCGCAGTTGCCGGACGCGCTGTGGCCCGTGCTGGTGCTGGCGGGCGTCGAGCGCTTCGCCATCGCGCCCGGCGACACGGTCGTCACGCCGCTGCGCTTCGAGCACTACCCGTGGTCGCACTCGCTGCTCACGGTCGCCCTCGCGGGCCTGGCCTTCGGCGCGCTGGTGGCCGCTCGCTCGTCGCGCCTGCGGCAGACGCTGCTCCTCGCGGCGCTGGCCGTCAGCCACTTCGCCCTCGACTGGGTCAGCCATCGGCCCGACCTCCCGCTGTGGCCGGGAGACTCCACGCTGCACGGCCTCGGGCTGTGGAACTCGCTGCCGGCGACGCTGGTCGTCGAGCTGTCGCTCTTCGCGGCGGGCGTCTGGCTCTACGCCCGGCGGGCCGCGCGGCGCGGCCCGATCCTGGCCCTCGCCGCGACGTTGTTCGTCGTCCACCTCGGCAACCTGTTCGGCCCGCCGCCGCCTTCGACGACGGCCGTCACGATCTCGGCGCTGCTCCTGATCCCGCTGCTGTGGTGGTGGGGCAACCGCGTGGATCGCGCCGCGCGCGGGGGAGCGGACTAGGGCAGGTCCTCGAAGGGGACGTCGAGCAGCGGCCACTCCTGCCAGCCCGGGCAGTTGTAGTGCCACCACTCGTTGGGCTCGACGCTGAAGCCGTGACGTTCCATCGTGCGGCGCAGCAGGTCGCGCGCGGAGCGCTCTTCGGCCGTGCCACCGGCGTAGTCCGGCGCGGCCTTCTCCGAGAAGTCGTCGTAGGCCGAAGGCATCGCCACCTCGCGCCCCGTCGTTCGGTCGAACAGCGTGAGGTCGACCGCGCAGCCGCGGTTGTGCTTGCTGCCTCTCGCCGGGTTGGCGACGAAGTCGCGCTTCTCGCGCGGCGTCACGTCCCAGAACAGCTTCGTCACCCGCCACGGCCGGTAGCCGTCGAACAGCAGCAGCCCGTAGCCGTGCTCCGCGAGCGCCCGGTGGGCGGCGACGACGGCCTCGGCGGCCGGCCGCTGCAGGAACACCCGCGGCTGCGAGTAGACCGCGTGGCCGGTGAAGTTGTTCGGGGTCGCGTAGCGCACGTCGGTCCGCAGCGAGGGGTCGAGGGCGATCACCTCGACGAGGTCGGGCGCGCGGAAGGCGCGGGGATCGACGGGCGGGCCCGCCGGCTCGGCGGCGACGGCGGACTGGAGCAGCAGGGCGAGGACGAGGGCGTTCACGCCCTTGATCCTAGCGAAGGCCACGTCGCGCGGGCAGGCCGCTCAGGGCCCACGCGGCCAGCACGAGCGGCGTCAGGCCGAAGCTGCCGATCAGCGCCGCGAAGCCGAAGAAGACGCTCCCGATCGCGTCGAGCGGGCCGTCGACCACGAGCGAGTGGCGGGCGTGGACCAGGGCCGCGAAGAGCAGCAGCGCGCCCTGGCCTGCGGCCAGAGCGCCGCCGGCGACGACCAGGCGCTCGCGCCCGCCGGCGCGCGCGGCGGCCGCGAGAGCCCCGGCCAGCGCCGCCAGCGCGGCGACCGCAACGACGCGGGTGAAGTACGGCACGAGCAGCGCCTCGTCGTTGATGCCGGAGAGCGACAGCCGCAGGCCGGAGGCGTGCAGCAGCGCCGCGGCGACACCGGAAGCGGCGAGCGCGAACGCCGCCCCGGCCGCAGGGCCGGCGGCGGCGACGCCCGCCCACAGCAAGCCGAAGGCTCCCATCGCGGCGAGCCCCCCGACCCACGCGCGTCGCGTGCCGGTCGGACTCTCGGCCACGGCGCTGGCCGGCCGGTCCGGCGGCGGAGCGGCCCCTTCCAGCGCCTCCCACAGCACACGCCCCTCGGCCACCGCGGGGGGCGCCACGCCGAGCAGCGCCGCCAGCGTCGGCGCGACGTCGAGGTGCGAGCAGCGACCGCGCGCGCCCTCGCGCACGCCCGCGCCGGAGAGCACCAGCGGCACCGCGGTCACCTCCGGCTCGTCACCGCCGTGGCCGCCTTCGGCGACGTGCCCGTGGTCGGCGGTCACGACCAGCGTCGCACCGCGTCCCAGCACGGCGGGAGCGAGTTGCGCCAGCATCGCGTCGACGTGCTGCAGCGCCGCGCGCTGCTCGGGTGAGCCGACCCCGTGGTCGTGCGACGAGGAGTCGACGCCGAGCAGGTCGAGCACCGCCAGCGGGAAGGCCTCCTCGAGCGCCGCGATCACCTCGGCGACGGCCTCGCGCTCCGCGGCGAACAGGGCGGCCGCCTTGTCGCGATGCTCGGCGTGGTGGACGGCGACGCGGGTGACCCGGGCGCGGTCGCCGAAGCCGCGCGGGAACAGCCCGGGCCATAGCTTCGAGCCCCACACCCGCGCGCCCTGCAGCCCGTCGAGCAGCGACGGCGCGACCGCGGGCCGGTCGGAGTGGAAGTTGGTGGTGGCGCCGTGGAGGTGCGGGCGCACGCCGGTCAGCAGCGTGGCGCGGCCCGGCCGCGAGAGCGTCGGCGGCGACGCCTGGCAGGCGAACTGCGCGCCGTCGCGGGCCAGCGCGGCGAGCGCCGGCAGCTCGCGCGCCGTGGCCTCGCCCAGGCCGTCGACGAGCACGAGCACGACCCGCGGCGAGAGCGCCGGGCCGAGCGGCGTGCGGGGCGCGGCCGCGGGCAGCGCCGGCGCGTGGTCGACGAGCGACGTCCAGGCGCGGTCCGCGGCGACCCCCGCTAGCACGGCGGCGGCCACCGACAGCAGCGCCAGCCCGTTCAGGGCAGGGCGGTCAGCCTCGATCACTGGCCGCGGAGCAGCCTCAGGCTGCGCGCCAGCGTCTCGCGCATCTCGCGGCGGTCGACGACCAGGTCGAGCATGCCGTGCTCGAGCAGGAACTCCGAGCGCTGGAAGCCGGCCGGCAGCTTCTGGCGGATGGTCTGCTCGATGACGCGCGGGCCGGCGAAGCCGATCAGCGCGCCGGGCTCGGCGACGTTGAGGTCGCCGAGCATGGCGAACGAGGCGGTGACGCCGCCGGTCGTCGGGTCGGTCAGCACCGACACGAACGGGATGCCGGCCGAGTCGAGGCGGGCGAGCGCCGCCGAGATCTTGGCCATCTGCATCAGCGAGAGCGTGCCCTCCATCATGCGGGCGCCGCCCGAGCAGGAGATCACGATCAGCGGCGCCTTCTCGGCGAGCGCGCGCTCGACGGCGCGGGTCACCTTCTCGCCGACCACGACGCCCATCGAGCCGCCGATGAAGCCGTACTCCATCGCCGCCACCACGACGGGCATCGACTCCAGGCTGCCGAACGCGGAGACGAGCGCGTCGGCCGAGCCGGTCTTCTCGAGCCCGTCCTTGAGCCGCGCCGCGTAGGCCTTGGTGTCGCGGAAGCCGAGCGGGTCGGCCGAGACGAGGCCCTGGTCGAACTCCTCGTAGCGGCCGCCGTCGAGCAGCAGCGCCAGCCGCTCGCGGGCCGTGATCCGGAAGTGGAAGCCGCACTTGGCGCACACCGAGTGGTTCTTGAGGACGTCCTTGCGGTAGAGGATCTCCTTGCAGGCGCCGCACTTGATCCACAGGCCCTCGGGCACACGGCTGGCCTGCTCGCTGGAGGCGAGCGGGGTGTTGTCGCGTCGGAACCAGGCCACGGCGCGAGCCTACTCGGCCGCCGCGTCTTCTTCCTTCTCGAGGTCGTTCTCGACGCCGAGGATCTTGCAGGCGCCGCCGTAGATCTGCTTGGCGGCCTCCTTGGCGTTCTGCAGCTCCGCCAGCCGCTCCTTGACCTTGGCCAGCTCCTCCTCGATCTGCTGGTTGAGATCCGCGATCTGCTTGCGGGTCATCTCCATCGTCGTCTGGTAGAACTGGGTCTGCTCCTTCGACAGCGCCATCCTCGATCTCCTCGTCTGGTGGGTTCGCTTCCTGCCGTGCGACTCTACTTGATCCCGAAGTTCTTCAGGAACCGCTGGATCGCCGCCGGGTCGCGGGGCACGGAGGGGGCGGTCCGGTCCTCCTCGCGCGGGCCGTTGTTGCCGGTCGGGTTGGTGTCGATGCCATGCGACGGCGTGCCGGGGGCAGGCGGCTCGCTCTCGCCGCGCTCCTGTTCGTCGAAGAGCTGGCGCATGAAGCGGGCCAGGTCGGCCGTCGTCACCGGCACGTTGCGCAGCGTGCGCTCGAGGTCGTGGAGGAACTCCGAGGCGTCCTGGTAGCGGTGCTCGTGGTCGCGCTCGAGCGCCTTCATCGCCACCGCCGCCAGGCTGGGCGGCACCTTGGGGTTCACGTCGCGCAGCGGCGTGATCGGGCTCTTGCGCACCATCTCCAGCACGCTCACGTCCTGCATCTGCGCCCACGGCTTGCGGCCGGTGAGCAGCTCGTAGAAGACGACGCCGAGCGAGAACACGTCGGAGCGGCGGTCGACCGGCTTGCCCCACGCCTGCTCGGGGCTCATGTAGAGCAGCTTGCCGCGCAGCGCGCCGCGGTCGGTGGTCGAGGCCTTGGCCGCGGCCTTGGCGATCCCGAAGTCGGTCAGCTTCACGTCGCCCTCGAAGCTGATCAGGATGTTCTGCGGCGAGACGTCGCGGTGGACGATCTCCAGCGGCTGGCCCTTCTCGTCCTTCTTGCGGTGGGCGAACTCGAGTGCCGCCGCGACCCGTGCCGTGATCAGCATCGCGAGGCCGACCGGGAACGGCGTCTCGCGCTCGCGGGCCCGCTTCTCGATCGTGCGCAGGTCGCGCCCGTGCACGTACTCCATGGCGATGAAGTAGCTGCGCTCGAGCTTGCCGAGCTCGAAGATCTGCACGATGTTCGGGTGGGAGAGGCCGGCGACCATCTTGGCCTCGTCCACGAACATCGAGACGAACTCCTGGTTGTCCGAGAGGTGGGGCAGGATGCGCTTGATCGCCAGCACCTTCTCGAAGCCCTCGACCCCGGGCCGCTTGGCGAGGAACACCTCGGCCATGCCGCCCATCGCGATCTTGCCCAGCAGCACGTAGGGGCCGAACGCGTTGGGGTCGGCGGGCGGCGGCGGGGGGGGTGGGGCGGGGGCGGGCGGCGCAGCCTTCGGCGCGGCGGACGCACCCCCGAAGGCGTCGGCCGCGAGCGAGAGCAGGTCGAGGCCGCCGTCGCTCGCAGGTGCCGCCGGGGTCGCGACGCTGAACTTGGTCGCCGTGCGCGCCGCCGGCTTCTCCACGCTGCCGAGCACGCCCTGCAGCAGGCGGTCGACCTCGGGGCTCGCGGGCCGGGCCGCCTTTGCGGGTGTCGGCGCAGGCGCGGGCGCGGGTGCGGATGCTGGCGCAGCCTTGGCCGGAGCCGGCGCCTCCGCAGCGCCGAAGAGATCGTCGAGCAGGTCCGCCGCGTCGCCAGCCGCAGCCTGCGGACTGGCCGGCGCCGGCGCTGCGGGAGGCGGAGCGGCCACCCGGGGCGGGGCAGCCGGCGCGGCCACTGCCGGTGGCGCGGGCTCGGGGGGCGGTGTGACGGCGGGCGCCGGCGTCGGGTCGTCGAACGCGCTGAGCAGCGCGGCCATCTCCTCGGGCAGCGCCTGGTCCGGCGGCCGCTTCGCCTTGCCGGCAGAGCCCGGCTCCGGCAACTGCACCTTGATGCGCTCGTGGCGGTGGGCAGGCGGCGCCACCTCGGCCTCGGTCGCCGGCACGTCGACCATGTCGCCGAACAGGTCGGACGCCGTGACGAGATCGCCTTCCTCCGGCGCCTGCTTCGGGGGGCCGGGGGGGTCCTTGGGTCGGCCCGTGGTCATTTGAAAAAGCTGCCCGCAGCGTTCCTTGCGTCAGGGAGACGAAAAGGCGTAAGTGGAGTCCTGACGAAGATATAGCGCCCCCCCGCGGGAGTCAACGAACGGGCATACTTCGGGGCCATGAGTTGCCCGCTGTGTGCGCGCCGCAAGGGCAAGCGCCACTGCCCCGCGAAAGGCGAGTTGATCTGCGCCGCCTGCTGCGGCAGCAAGCGCCGGGTCGAGGTCGCCTGTCCGGACGATTGCCCCTACCTGACCGGGTCCCACGCCGGAGCGTGGGACGGGCGCGAGACCGAGATGCGGCGCGACGCCCGCCGCGTCGGCCCGTTCCTCGAGGCGCTCGACGAGGAGGAGGAGGCGCCGCTGGTGCTGATGACGATCGCGTCGCTGCCCGCGATCCGCACCCGCGTCCGCGGCCTCGACGACGCCACCCTGCACCAGGCGCTCGGCGCGCTCGCGAAGACGGTCGCCACCCGCGAGAACGGCATCCTCTACGAGCACCCCGTCGAAGACGGGCTGACCCAGGCGGCCGTGCGCGAGCTGTCGGGGCTCTACGAGGTGAAGGAGGAGGACGGCTCGATCGTGCGCCCGCGCGACGCCAGCCTGCTGCGCGTGCTCGAGGCGCTCCAGAAGGCCGTCGAGTCGACGCTGCGCGAGGCCGCGGGGCCCACCGCCTTCCTCGACACCGCCACTCGCCTCGCGGGACGCATGCTGGCCGAGGCAGGCGGGCCGCCGCCGCCCGCGGCCGAGCCGCCGACGCCGCGGCTGATCGTGCCTCCCGAGTGAGAAAGTGCTTCGGTCCTTGACAGGGGTCGGTCCCGGAGCGCATTCTCCCTATACCATGAGGGGGTATAGGACGGCGCGGCGCGCCTCGATCGTGCTCGGCCTGGTGGCCGCGCTGGTCCTGCCGCTGTTCGCCCTCTGCCCGTGCGGCCAGGAGTGGCTGCCGGCCGCCGAAGGCGCCGCAGGCGCGAACGGCATGGCCGCCGACCACTCGTGCTGCGCCTCGACCCCCGGCTGGCGCGCCGCCGAAGACTGCTGCCCGCAGATGGACGGCCCGTCGCGGGAGAGCGCGGACGGGGCCGCCCGCCACGCCGGACCCGAAGCGCCCGCGCTGGCCGCGAGCGTCTCGCTCTCCGACGTGCCGCTCGCCGCCGCCGCGTTCGCCGCGGCCCCGGTCCCCGCGCACTCGCCTCCCGCCACGGCACGCCCCGCCGTCCTCCGCCTCTAGCCCGAACCTCCGCGCGCCGCACGCCTTCGTGCGCCCGCGTGACTCGTCCGTCCGCCGTCCGGAACGCGGTCCCGCCGCGTCCGGTCCCGAGTCCCTGGAGGTTCTTCGATGCCGCGCTCCGCACTTCGTCTCGCCGTGCTCGCTTTCGCCCCGGCGCTGTTCGCCCAGGCTCCGCCCGCCGTTCCGGCGCCGGAGTTCGTCGACCCGTTCCCGCTGCAGGACGACCCGGCGCTGCAGGCGCTGGTCGCCGAGGCCCTCGCGCGGCACCCGCGTCTGGCCCTCGCCGCCGCGGAGCAGCGGGCCGCGGAGCACCGCGTGCCGATGGCCGGCGCGCTCGCCGAGCCGCTCGTCGCGCTCGAGACCGAGGGCAGCGGCGAGCCCGGCTGGATCGGCGAAGACATGGACGCGGCGATCTCGCTGCGGGTGATGCAGGAGCTGCCGTGGCCGGGCAAGCGGCGGCTGCGCGAGGCGGCCGCGAAGGCCGAAGCCGCGGCCTACGCCTCCCCGGTCGAACGCGAGCGGCGCGCGCTCGAGCGCGCGGTGCGGCGGGCCTACACGGACCTGCTGCTGGCCCGCGCCAACCTCGTGCTGCTCGCGGAACAGCAGGGCACGATCGCGGACCTCGAGGCGCTGACCCGCTCGCGTTACGCGGTCGGCCTCGCCGAGCAGCCGGACGTGCTGCGGGCCCAGGCCGAGGCCGCCCGCCTCGAGCAGATGCGGGCCCACGAGCGCGGCAACGAGCGGATGGCGCTGGCGGCGCTCAACGCGCTGCTCGACCGCGAGGCCACGGCCCCGGTCGAGACGGCGGCGACGCTGAACGACGTCGCGCGCCGCGAGTGGGCGCTGCCGACCGAGGCCGAGGTCGCCGCGTGGGCCGTGGCGGCGAGCCCGTGGGTCGCGCAGGCGCGGGCCGAGGAGCAGGTCGCCGCAGCCCGCCACGACGTGGCCCGCTCCGAGCGCAAGCCCGACCTCGAGCTGGGCGGGCGCTGGGCGTACCGCGGCTCGCTGCCCGACATGTGGGCGCTGGAGGTGGGCGTGCGCCCGACGCTGTGGCGCGGCCGCAAGCAGCAACGGATGGCGGCCGAAGCGGAGGCGATGCGCCACGTCGCGCAGGCGCAGACGCGGGCCGTGGCGCTCGCCGTGCGGGCCCGCGCCCAGCGCGCGCTGGCCGAGTACGTCGCGGCCGTCGAGGAGGCGCGCGCGTTCGAGAAGGGCGTGCTGATCGCCGACCGCCTCGCCGTCGAGTCGACGCTCGCCTCGTACCGCGCGGGCCGCGTGCCGTTCGTCAGCGTGCTCGAGGCCCACACCACCGACTTCGAGGACCGCTGGGAGTACCTGGAACTGCTGGCCCACGTGTTGTGGCACTCGGCGGACCTCGCCGAGGCCGGGCTGGAGGAGTAAGTCATGCGCATCGCCAAGGTCGTCCTCGTCCTCCTCTCCGCCGGCGTCCTCGTCGGCGCCGGCTACTACGCCGGCACCCGCCACGCGCCCCACGCCGGGGCGGAAGCGAAGAAGGAGCTCTGGCACTGCCCGATGCACCCGGAGTTCACGTCCGACCGCCAGCAGCCGTGCCCGATCTGCGGCATGGACCTGGTCCTGGTCGACGGCCCCGGAGACGCGCCGGCCGCGGCGGGAGGCGAGGTGATCGCGGGTCGCGCGCCGCTCACGCTCTCGGCCGAGAAGCGCCAGGTGCTCGGCGTGGCCAGCGAGCCGGTGAAGCGCGGCGCGGGTGCCCGCACGCTGCGCACCGTCGGCGTCGTCGCCGTCGACGAGCGGCGGCTGCACCACGTGCACACCCGCTTCGAGGGCTACGTCGAGCACCTGCACGTCGACTTCACGGGCAAGTACGTGAAGGCCGGCGAGCCGCTGCTGTCGATCTACAGCCCCGAGCTGGTCGCGACCCAGCAGGAGTACCTGCTGGCGCAGAAGGCGCAGCGGGAGATGGAGCAGCGAGGCGCGCCCGAGACCGCCGCCGGCGGCCGCGGCCTGCTCGAGGCCGCGCGGCAGCGGCTGCTCTTGTGGGACATCCCGGCCGACGAGCTGGAGCGGCTCGAGGCCTCGGGGACGCCGCAGCGCACGCTGGAGCTGCGCTCCCGGATCTCCGGCTTCGTCGTCGCCAAGAACGTCGACCACGGCCAACGCGTGATGCCGCAGGACACGCTGTTCGAGATTGCCGACCTGTCGCGGCTGTGGGTGCTGGCGGACGTCTACGAGCACGACCTGCCGAACGTGAAGCTCGGCCTGCCCGGCGAGATCACGGTGCCGAGCCTGGCCGGCCGCACCTTCCGCGGCACGGTCACCTACGTGGCGCCCACCGTCGAAGAGAAGACCCGCACGGTCAAGGTCCGGCTCGAGGTTCAGAACGTCGGCGCCGTGCTCAAGCCCGACATGTACGTCGACGTGACGCTGAAGACCGGTGGCGCCCCTGGCCTGGTGGTGCCGTTCGCGGCCGTGATCGACGCCGGCGAGCGCCGGCTCGTGTTCCTCGACCGCGGCGAGGGCCGCTACGAGCCGCGCGAGGTGCGGCTCGGCGCCCGCGTCGAAGGTGGCTTCGAGGTGCTCGCGGGGCTCGACGAGGGCGACCGCGTCGTCACCGCGGCCAACTTCCTGATCGATTCCGAGTCGAGCCTCGAGGCCGCGCTGCGCGGCCTCAAGCCGACGCCCGGCGAGGCCGCCCCGGCGGCTCCCGCCCACCAGCACTGAAGGCCCGGAGCACGCCATGACCAAGGCCATCATCCGCTGGAGCGCCGAGCACCGCGTGCTGGTGCTGATGCTCACCCTGCTCGCCGTGCTCTACGGCGTGCACACCCTGCGCACGATCCCGGTCGACGCCATCCCGGATCTCTCCGACACCCAGGTGATCGTCTACTCGCGCTGGGACCGGAGCCCCGACATCATCGAGGACCAGGTCACCTACCCGATCGTGTCGGCGCTGCTCGGCACGCCGAAGGTGAAGAGCATCCGCGGCTTCTCCGACTTCGGCTTCAGCTACGTCTACGTCATCTTCGAGGACAAGACCGACCTCTACTGGGCGCGCAGCCGCGTGCTCGAGTACCTCTCCAAGATCCAGCCGCTCCTGCCCTCGGGCGTGAAGACGGAGCTCGGGCCCGACGCCACCGGCGTCGGCTGGGTGTTCCAGTACGCGCTGGTCGACGACAGCGGGAATCACTCGCTGGCCGACCTGCGCACGTTCCAGGACTGGAGCCTGCGCTACCGGCTGCAGTCGGTGCCGGGCGTCGCCGAGGTCGCCTCGCTCGGCGGCTTCGTCCAGCAGTACCAGGTCACCGTCGATCCCAACCGGCTGAAGGCCTACGACCTGTCCGTGATGCAGGTGGCCGACGCGGTGCGCAAGGGCAACGAGGACGTCGGCGGCCGCCTCGTCGAGTTCGCCGGCCGCGAGTACATGGTGCGCGGCCGCGGCTACGTCAAGTCCCGCGAGGACCTCGAGCAGATCGTGCTGCGCGCGACGCCGGGCGGCACGCCGGTCCTCCTGCGCGACGTCGCCACCGTCGCCATCGGCCCCGAGCTGCGGCGCGGCGTCGCCGACCTCGACGGCCTCGGCGACACCGTCGGCGGCATCGTCGTGATGCGCCACGGCGAAAACGCGCGGGCGGTGATCGAGCGGGTGCGGCAGCGGCTGAAGGAGGTCGAGCCGTCGCTGCCCGCGGGCGTGCGGATCGTCACCACCTACGACCGCTCCGACCTGATCGACCGCGCGCTCGACACGCTGAAGCACGAGCTGGTCCTGCAGATGATCATCGTCTCGGCGGTGATCCTGCTCTTCCTGTGGCACGTGCCGTCGGCGCTCGTCCCGATCCTCACGATCCCGACCGCGGTGCTGCTGGCCTTCATCCCGATGGCGTGGATGGGCATTTCCTCGAACCTGATGTCGCTGGCGGGCATCGCGATCTCGATCGGCGTGCTGGTCGACGGCGCGATCGTCGAGGTCGAGAACGCCTACAAGAAGCTCGAGCAGTGGGAACACGGGGGGAGACAGGGCGACTTCCACAAGGTGCGCCTCGAGGCGCTGCTGGAGGTCGGGCCGTCGGTGTTCTTCTCGCTGCTGCTGATCGCGGTCGCGTTCCTGCCGATCTTCACGCTGGTCGACCAGGAGGGCCGCCTCTTCACGCCACTGGCGTGGACCAAGAACCTGACGATGGCGATCGCCGCGGTGCTGGCGCTGACGCTGGACCCGGCGCTGCGCATGTTCTTCACGCGGATGGACCCGTACACGTTCCGCCCTGCCTGGCTCGCCAAGCTGGCGACGATGGTGAGCGTGGGCACCTACTACAAGGAGGAGCGCCATCCCGTCAGCCGCGTGATGTTCGCGCTGTACGAGCCCGCCTGCCGCTGGACCCTGCGCTGGCCGAAGACGACGATCGCGCTGGCGCTCGTCGTCCTGCTGGCGACCGTGCCGGTGTACTTCGAGCTCGGCCACGAGTTCATGCCGCCGCTCGACGAGGGCTCGATCCTCTACATGCCGACCACGCTGCCTGGCATCTCGGTCACCGAGGCCGCGCGCGTGCTGCAGGTCCAGGACCGGATCCTGAAGTCGTTCCCCGAGGTGGAGCGGGTGCACGGCAAGGCGGGCCGCGCCGAGACCTCGACCGACCCGGCGCCGTTCTCGATGATGGAGACGGTCGTGCTGCTGAAGGATCCCTCGGAGTGGCGGCCGAAGGAGCGCTTCTACTCCGACTGGGCGCCGGAGTGGCTGAAGGAGACGGTGCTGCGCCGCATCACCCCGGAGCGGCTGACCCGCGACGAGCTGATCGCGGAGCTCGACCGAGCGATGCAGATTCCCGGCGTCACCAACGCCTGGACGATGCCGATCAAGGCCCGCATCGACATGCTCTCGACCGGTGTGCGCACGCCGGTGGGAGTCAAGATCTTCGGCCCCGACCTGAAGGAGATCGAGCGGCTCGGGCAGGAGATCGAGAGCGCGCTCCGCCACGTCAGCGGCACCCGCAGCGCCTACGCCGAGCGCGCGGCCGGCGGCTACTTCGTCGACTTCGAGCTGCGCCGCGAGGCGCTCGCCCGCTACGGCCTCTCCGTCGAGGAGGTGCAGCAGGTGATCCTGTCCGCCGTCGGCGGCGAGAACGTGACGACCACGATCGAGGGCCGCGCCCGCTTCCCGGTCAACGTGCGCTACCCGCGCGAGCTGCGCGACGACCTCGACAAGCTGGGCCGGGTGCTGGTGATGACGCCCGGCGGCGCCCAGATCCCGCTCAGCCAGGTCGCCGACCTGCGCACCGTGACCGGCCCCGCGATGATCCGCAACGAGAACGCGCTGCTCGCCGGCTACGTCTTCGTCGACACCGCCGAGAGCGACATCGGCGGCTACGTCGAGCGCGCCAAGGCGGCGGTGGCCGAGAAGGTCACGCTGCCCTCGGGCTACTCGATCGAGTGGAGCGGCCAGTACGAGAACATGCTGCGCGTCCGCGAGCGGCTGAAGCTGGTGGTGCCGGTGACGCTGGTGCTGATCCTGCTGCTCCTCTACGGCAACACCGGCTCGGCGGTGAAGACGGCGATGGTGCTGCTGGCGGTGCCGTTCTCGGCGATCGGCGCGGTGTGGCTGATGTGGGCGCTCGACTACAACGTCTCGATCGCCGCCTGGGTCGGCGTGATCGCCCTGCTCGGCCTCGACGCCGAGACGGGCGTGTTCATGCTGCTGTTCCTCGACCTCGCCTACGACGAGGCGAAGAAGGGCAACCGCCTGAACACGTACGCGGAGCTGGTCGAAGCGATCGTCCACGGCGCGGTCAAGCGCGTCCGCCCGAAGGCGATGACGGTGATCTCGGCGATGGTCGGCCTGCTGCCGATCCTGTGGTCGACGGGCACGGGCAGCGACCTGATGAAGCGCGTGGCCGCCCCGATGGTCGGCGGCCTCGCCACCAGCTTCGCCCTCGAACTCCTCGTCTACCCGGCCGTCTACCTGCTCTGGCGGCGTAGGCAACTGGGGGTGTAGGGCTTCCTGATCGACTCTCCGGACCTCTCCTGACCACTGGTCGGGGCAGCCTTCGGCAGCATCGACTCGCGAGGTTCGCGGGCCTTGAACGACGACTCGGTTCTGGAAGGGGTCGGCCTCTCCCGCCGGCGGGAGAGGCGTGGGTTTGGTGCCGACGTCCATCGGAGCGTGCAGCGCCAGGGCGCGCTCTGCTCGGTCGCTTCGGGGGGCTACAGCCGCAAGTCCGGCTCGGGCCTCTCGAGCGACGCCCACTGGCCTACGACAAGCCGCTCTGCGCGTCGCAAGACGGCTTCAGCCTCCATGCCGCGACACGCGCGGGCGCGCTCGATCTCGCTGGCCGCGAGGCCTTGCTCCGATACGTCCTGCGCCCGCCCCTCGCCCAGGACAGAATCGAGCCACAGCCCGACGGCCTGATCCGCATCGTCCTCAAGAAGCCCTACGCCGACGGCACCGTCGCCGTCGATCTCGACCCGCTCTCCCTGCTGGCCCGGCTGGCGGCGTGCGTGCCTCCGCCACGCCACCATACCGTCCGCTACGCAGGCGTGCTGGCAGCGGCCAGCCAGTGGCGGTCGCGCATCGCACCCGGCGCCGAGCCAGACAGCAAGCCCCGGAAGAAGCGCAGGTCCAGCTACCGGCCGTGGGCTGAACTCCTGGCCCGCTCCCTCGGCGTGGACGCCCTGGCCTGTCCCGCATGCCAGGGACGGATGAGGCTCGTCGCCCTCGTTCGCAGCCCGCTAAGCATCGCCTGGCACCTCGCCAGGATCGGCGAACCTACCGAACTGCCCGAACGCTCCCCCGACCGCGGCCCGCCGTACTGGGCCTCCACCATCCTCCGCCGCAAGGCCCTCGGCTACCAGGACGCCTGAAGCGGCTCCGCCGCCGCGCACATGACGCACCGCCCGGGGCCGGGTCTGTCTCCCGGCTCGTTCGCTACGCGGAGCCGTTCCCATGGGATGCGCTTCGGGAGCCCCTCGGCGACGGCAGTCGCGCCTCCGATCGCCTCCTGGAGGCACTCCCCGCACGAAGGGTTCGCGACCGAACGGTGCTTGTTTCGCCTATGCGCCGGTCAGCTCCACCGCCACTCGGCGGGCAGCCATGTTGCATCGAACTCTGCGGCGAGCACCGGATCAAGGAACGCCTTGGCCGCCACCGTGACCTCGTCGAGCGTGGTCCAGCGCAGTTGGTCTTCGCGCGCCATCGCCTCGTAGGGCGTACGCCATGCTTCGGCGGGCGCGGGTACCGATTCGGGCAGCGGGTGCGTCTTGCGGTAGGCGAAGGTCTGCTCGAGGGCGGCGCGCAGGCGCGTGGCGTCGAGCTTCTGCGCCGACGCCAGGAGCGCGAGGTCTGGCAGATCTTTCACGCGCGAGTTCGGACGGGCGCGAGGCATCGTGTACGCGTGCATCTTCTCCGCGATGTGCGTCTCGATGGGGTAGAGCCTCAGCGTCGGCGGGGCGACGCCGGCGAAGGCAAGCACGTCCTCCGCGACCACGACCTCGGGCTCGCCGAGGATCGGATCGCCGAAAGCGACATCGACGCCGAAGGGCTGTCCGTAGAGCTTGCCCGCGAGCTTGCACTCCGCGCGAAACCGACGGCCGTCGTACTGCACCCCGTCGTTCTGGATCTCCGGGTGGTCGTCGTCTGGCCCGATCTCGAAGGCCATGAAGTCGCCGAGGCTCTTGCGACCGGCCTCCTGCAGCTTCGCAAGCACGTCCTCCGGCGAGCCCACCATGCGGAGATCGACGTCCTTCGTGGTGCGCGCTCGGTCGAGGCGTAGCTCGAGGACGAGGCCGCCCTTCAGCGTGGCCGCATCTCCGAGCACAGCGACGATTCGGGCGAGGAAGCGATCGAAGACGAGGAGCTGGCGCTTGCGCGCGAACTCGGCGCCCGTCTTGGCGGATGAGCGCAGGTGCTGCTCGAGCGCTTGCTTGAAGGCCTCGGGCGAGGCGTACGTGCGTGGGGTCATTGTGCGAGGCCTCCGAACGCCTCGATCGCGGTCTCGACATCGGCGAGCTCGCTGCGCGTGACCAGGCCGCGCCGAAGCGCCTGCTGTGCAGCTTGCCGCAGCAGCTCCGGGGAGAGGCTGCTCTTGGCGCAGTCGCTCAGCGTGCGGCTGGCGCTCGTCGCAGGCACGGGGCCGAACCACGATCGCTCCTCGGAGGCGACGTCAGCGTGGTGGAGCACGACACCGGCCGGAACCCGAAACCGACGCCGCCGCCAGGCCTCGGGCAGCGTGAGATGCACCTGGGCCGGCAGCACGTCGGAGAGGCCGTGGAGCGACAGCGCGGTCTGGTGTGAGACCACGCCCACCTGCTCGGACCAGAGCCAGGCGGTGACCAGCTCTTCGTGCTCCCCGACCGGGAAGTGCACGAGCCGGTAGATCCCGCGCTGAGGCCTCGTCACACGGCCGGCGTGGATATGCTTGCGGAGCAGGTGGGTGGAGTAGCCCGCCTCGGCAGCCTGTTTCGTCGTGACGTATCCCGACTGGCCAGCGGCGGTCTCGAACAGCCGATCCCAGTCCGGCCCTTTGGCTCCGAGTGTCGTCACGCACAAAACGTAACCCACGGTTCCGTTTTGTGCAAGGCCATGCTTGGCAGAACGGCACCGCGAGGAGCACCATCGCCGTCTTCACCGCCGAGCCGGTGTTGCCGTAGAGGAGCAGCAGGATCAGCACCAGCGTCACCCGATGGTCGGCGGCCTCGCCACCAGCTTCGCCCTGGAACTGCTCGTCTACCCGGCCGTCTACCTGCTCGGGCGCCGAAAGCAACTGGGGGTGTAACAAACCGGGGCGGTCGCGGCTCCGAGGCCCCACCGTGGTGCATCGTGGTGCGAGTTGGTGTAGTGTCGGCCGCATGGCGACAACCGAGAGAGTCGTACGCCAGAGCGTGAGCCTTTCGCCGCGGGTCGCGCGCCGCGTTCGCTCGCTCGCGCGAAGCGGCCGCACCAGCGCGAATCGGGTGCTGGTCGAGCTGATCGAGACGGGGCTGGAGGCCCGCGAGGCCGAGCGGCAGCGCTTCCTCGCGCTGGCCGAGCGACTCGCGACCACGACGGATCAGGCCGAGCAGGCGAAGATCAAGAACGAGCTGGCACGGATCACCTTCGGCGACTGAGGCCGAGGATTCGGTGGACTGACCTGCCTCCCGCTCTGCGCGACCATCTGTTCGAGCGACTCAGAGAGCGCCAGATTGCGGCCGAGGACCTCTACAGCCTCAAGGTCTGGCGGGAATCAGAGCCTGAAGCGCCGGATGGCCCTTGGTATCGCGACTTCGGCTCGTTCAAGGTCTGCGGCGAGGGGCTCGCTCGTTCTCGCGTCTCTCCGTGGAGGCCGAGGCGCCGGGAGGCGTATTGTGTCGGTAACGCGTCCGCTTCGAGCGGACGCCCCGAACGGGAGCAACCGCATGAGACACCCTCGCGCACTCCTCCCCATGGTCGCAGCGCTTGTACTGGCGGCCGGCACGGCTTCAGCCGAAACGGACCCGATACGGAAGTCGAAGTGGGCGGGCGGGGCCGGCCTTCTCGTGGGCTTCCCGCTGGGCGATTTCGCGGACGCCACGGACACCGGGCTCGGCGGTTCGGGCCATGGCCTCTTCACGCCGAACGGGGGCCCGTTCGGCATCCGGCTCCAGATCGACGCCCTCATCTACGGCAGCCGGTCGACACCCGTCCCGGTCCCGGGGTCGGGCGGCCTGATCACCACCGACCTGACGACGGACAACTGGCTGTTCCACCTCGGGGCCGGCCCCCAGGTCCAGGCTCGCTCGGGGCCGGTGCGTCCGTACGCCTACGCCCTCGCCGGCATCGGGTACTTCTCGACCGACACCACCCTCGATCAGGCCTACTACGGCTCCCTCAGCAGCACGAACTACGAGGACACCACGTTTGCCTGGAGCGCCGGGGCCGGGCTGCTCATCGCGGTGTCGAAGGCCGTTCTCGTGGATGTCGGAGCGCACTACGTGGGCAACGGCACGGTCAGCTACCTCGCCGAGGGCGATCTGCGCCCCTCGACGAGTGGCGCTCGGCCGCTCATCGTTCCCAGGCGGAGCGATGCCAACATCCTGGCGCTCACCGTGGGCGTGATCTTCGGCCGCTGACGGCTAACGTCTCGGCGATCGAACGCCTCGCGGCACGGGGCTGCGACGCGGTGGCCCTCGTCTGCACCCAGATCCCGCTGCTGGTGACGCCCGAGGTCTCGCCGCTGCCGATCGCGGCCTGGGTCGGCGTGATCGCCCTGCTCGGCCTCGACGCCGAGACCGGCGTGTTCATGCTGCTGTTCCTCGACCTCGCCTACGACGAGGCGAAGAAGGGCAACCGCCTGAACACCTACGCGGAGCTGGTCGAAGCGATCGTCCACGGCGCGGTCAAGCGGGTGCGCCCGAAGGCGATGACGGTGATCTCGGCGATGGTCGGCCTGCTCCCGATCCTGTGGTCGACGGGCACGGGCAGCGACCTGATGAAGCGCGTCGCCGCCCCGATGGTCGGCGGCCTCGCCACCAGCTTCGCGCTGGAACTGCTCGTCTACCCGGCCGTCTACCTGCTCTGGCGCAGGAGGCAACTGGGGGTGTAGGCGTCCCTGCCCGAGTGACCGGACCTCTCCTGGCCACCGATCGTTGCAGCCTCGGCAGCATCGTGCTCGTTTCACCTATGCGCGGGTGACCCTGCCTGCTGATCCGTGACGGTTCGGGAAACCGTCACAGCCGGCCTTGTCGGCCCTCACCGCGCAGCCTAGCTTTGATGAAGCAGGAGGCCCCGTCTTTCCGAGGGGTGAAGGAGGACGCCATGAAGAGTTGGATGCTCCTGTTCCTGTTACCGCCGCAGATTCTCGCGAGTGAGCCCGCGCAACTCGCGCCTGGCCAGTGGGTTCGGGCCACCACGGGGGCGGTGGTCGAAGGCGAGGGCTTCGCCATGACCTGCCAGGAGAAGGCCTCCCAGGTGAACCCGGTCCCGGCCGTCTCCGAGGACAAGCGCACGAAGACGTTCGTGATCGGCGGCCCGAGCGTCAGGGTGGCGAGGCCCTGCACGACCCTGGAGGGCGAAGTGCTGGGTGTGCAAGGAGATGCCCTCGTGCTCAAGGGGACGGATTTCCAAACGCCCGATCGTCGTCCCGCTCGACGCGCTCCGCCGGGTCGACGTCCGGTCTCGCGCCTCGATGAAGCTCGGCGGGGTCGTGATTGGCGCGGTCGCGGGAGGCGTGGTCGGCGCTGCGTGGGCCAAGTCCCGGAGTGGTGGAAATTGCCAGGACAACCCCTTTTGCGAGTTCGCCGCTGGAATCAACGAGGAGATCTACTCCTATCAGAGCGTCTTCGTGGGTGCGTGCGTCGGCTCGCTCCTCGGGTGGGCCGTGGCTCCGGGGGCTGCTCGTTCGGCACCTGTGCACCTGTCCGGAGTATGGGCTGGTGTGCCTGGCGGGAGCGGGACTGAGCTACATGAGCAGCGCCTCCCAGCACACGATCACGTGGCTGGTGCAGGAGCGGGGGCTCTCCTATCCGTCGGCCGCGTTGCTGTCGGCGGTGATCCTCTGCGCGGGCGGGCTGGTCGGTACCGTCGCCCTCGGCGTGGCAGCGGACCGCGCACAGCGGCATCACCCCGCGGGCCGGCTGTGGGCCGTGGTGGCGTGGGGAGCGCTGAGCCTGCCCGCGGCGGTCGCGTTCTACCTGCTGCCGCCGTCGTCCCCTGCGTTCCTGGCCACCTGGTTCCTGGCGCAGTCGTTCACGCTGGGCTGGGTCGGGCCGCTGCTGGCCGCGGTCCACGAGCTCTCCCCGCCCGGCCTGCGAGCCACGGGGGTGGGCTTCGGTCTCCTCGTCACCAACCTCCTGGGGGTGGCCACGGGCCCCTGGGTGACCGGCCTGATCGGGGATCGCGCCGGCCTCACTCGCGGGCTGCTGGCGAGCCTGGTCGTTGGCGGCGTCGCTCTCGCACTGCTGGCGGCGGTCGCCGCCCCGCGACGCGGGCCCGTTGGGCCGCAGCAGGAGAAACCCTCCGCCTGAGGAGGTGTCGAACCCGCGGCTGTCCGCAAGACGGCGGTCCGGCCGCCCTCACTTGCCGAAGGTGAAGCCGAGCAGGAAGGTGAGCCGCGAGTAGCCGATGTCGACGGGGGGCTGGGTGAGCGCGGGCACGTCCTCGATGCCGAGGTCCAGCCGGCGCGCCTTGCTGCCGAAGGCGCCCAGCACGCCGAGCGTGAAGCGGTTGTCCCTGACGTAGACGCCCCACGGGGAGTGATACTCGGCATCGAGGTCCTCCTCCGTGGACGTGAGCAGTTCGGGGGAATCGGGCCGCCCGTCGCCGTCGCGGTCCGTCCCCGCGCGCGAGATCGTGTAGGCCGACTTGCCGCTGCCGAACGCGGCGAGGCTGGGCGTGGTGACGGACAGCCCCGCCTTCCAGTCGCGGCCCTCCCAGGCGAGGCCGAGCTTGGCCAGCGCCCGGTAGTGGCTGTACTGGAAGTCGGCGACGGTCGACAGCGCGATCGGCGAGGCGGTCGCCGCGACGCCCTGGACGCTCACCTCGCCGCGCGTCCGCTGCCCGCGGTACACGCCGTACAGGGTGACGCCCAGGCCGAGCGAGTCCGACAGGCGGTGCGAGGCCGTCAGGCCCGCCCAGCTCTCCGACACCTCCTGGTCCTGGTAGGACTCGGCGGCGCTCTTCAGGTAGGGCGCGGGGAGCGGATCGGTCAGCCGCTGGCCCAGCCGCAGGTCGAGCTTCTGCCGGGTCGGGAAGGACCAGGCGAGGACCGTGTCGCGGCCGAGCCACTCGGGCAGCGCCCCGGCGAGCAGCGAGGGCGCGGTTCCGAAACTGGAGCCCGAGGTGTCGAACAGACGCTGCCCGCCCGGGGGCGTCATCGACACCTGCTCCCACTGCACGGACTCGGTGGAGAGGAGGTAGGAGGACTCGTTGCGCAGAGCCAGCGACCCGGGGTTGTAGAACGTCGCCGACAGGTCCGGCGTCCCGCCGATGACCTGGCCGCCGAGAAGCTGCCCGGTCGGTCCGTACTGGATCGACCAGTAGTGGGTGTCCTGGGCCATCGCCGCCGGGACCGGGAGCAGCAGCATCGCGCTCGACAGGGACAGGGCTCGCAGGATCGTTGCGCGACTCGGAATCTGGGCCATGGTTCACGTCGCGTTGCACGTCGGATGCCAGCCTGTCGCCGGCCGCGTGCCCGGCCCTGGCTTTCGAGAAGTCCCAGCGCTCGCCGCGGTCGGGCTACTGCGCGGCGGGAGTGAGGCGCACGTACCAGACCGCGATCTCCGCGTCCGGCTCGATCTTCAGCACGTTCGTGCCGTCGAGGACCGCCGCGGCCGGGGCCATGAAGTTGTAGGTCCCCATCACTTCGGAATCGTGGGTCAACCGCACCACGCCCAGCACCGTCTCGTTCAGCACGACCCGCACCACGGGGTTCGGCGCGCCCGGCGCGCCCGGTTCCATGCGCAGCAGGATCTCGTGAGCGCGGTTGCCGAGCAGCGGGACCTCGAGGCGACCGCCAGGGGGGCTGGTCCTGCGGACGCTGAAGTTGCCGGTGTCGATCGGCTCCGACCAGCCGTCCCCGAACAGCATTTCGTCGCGCAGGCCGGCGGCGATGGTGGCAGGCGAGCCGGCGGCGAGCGCCTCCCGCGTGCTCAGGTAGTAGAGCCCCTGGATCGCGAACCACAGTGCGGCCAGGGCAACGCAGAGCCAGACCGCCGTGCGCCGCGAGGCCAGCGCGCGCAGGCCGGCCGCCGCCCGGGTCCGCGCCTCCGGAGTCGAAGCGAGGCGCAACAGCGCCCACGCAGCCGCGCCCGCGCAGGCGAGGTAGAAGGGATAGGCGAACGTGGTGAGCCGCGCCGGGGCTCCACCCGGCACCCGCCAGGTGAACACGAAGGGAAACAGCGCGCCGGCCCAGGTGACCCAGAGCACGTGCGCACGGGGGATCGAGAGCGCGAAGAGCGCCCCTCCAAGGGACAGCGCGGCGAGCAGGCCGCCCAGCGGGGGCCACCAGGCGTCGAACTGCCACTTGCTCGCGAAGGGATACACGGTGTAGCCGACCAGGACGCTGTCGAGCATCTCGAATGGCCGAAGGCGCGTGCGCAGGTAGTGGCCCACGGTCGCGTCGGCGGGCGCCGGCTCCCCGGACACGTAGTAGGCGGGCGCGACGCCGTTGATCGAATGGAAGGGATCGCCGTAGACGATCCAGCAGTTCACCAGGAACGGCGCGACGAGCGCGAGACAGACGAGCGCCGCAGCCGCGGCGGCCCGCGCCCGCGCCCGCCCCGGCCGATGACGCGGGACCCAGGCCAGCAGCGCCACCAGCGGAACGACCATCGTCAGGGCCGTGATGCGAGTCAGCGTGGCCGCGGCCAGGGTGGCGCCGAGGGCGATCGCCCACGCAGGTCGCCCCGTGTCGTAGACCTTGAGGGCCAGCACCGCGGCCATCACGACCCAGAACGAGAACGTGTCGTCCCGCCAGCCTTCGACGCTGAGCTCGATCATCCAGCGGTCTATGGCCAGCCCGGTGGCCGCCACCAGGCCAGCCACCGGCGAGAACGCCAGGTGGCCCAGCGCGTAGACGGCGAGCACCGTGAGCGCGGAGAACGCCATCGACGCGAGGCTGATGCCGAGGTCGCTCCCGCCGGTCAGGGCGATGCCCACCTTCGCGGAGGCCACGAAGAACGGCTCGCGGAAGCGCGCCTCGTAGAAGCTGCGCATGGCCCGCGCGTGCCGCAGGTAGGCGTCCGGGTCGCCCTGGTACGGCCTCTCCTCCGCTTCCCAACGCAGGGTATCCGGGTGCAGTTCGTCGATCGCCGGGAGCAACGCCTCCGCCCAGTCCGGCCGATCCGCGATCCAGTAGCGCTCCAGCAGTGCCTCGAAGCGCAGCGCCAGCCCGAGGGCGAAGAGCAGCACGGCGCCCGCCATCGCCCACCGCCGGGCTCGCTCGGTGGGCGCGCGCGCGAGCAGCAGCAGGCCGAGCAGCAGGGCCACTGCGAGAGCGATCCCGGCCAGCCGCGGCAGGAGGCGGACCGCCGCGACGAGCGCGCGGTGACCCGTCGACGGCGGCGCGGACGACAGCCCGACGCGGGACAGGTCGCCGTAGCCCCCGTCGAGCGAGGCGACGCGTACCTTCAGATCGCTGGCCGGGGCCGTGAGCTCCACGACGATGGGACGCGGCCCCGACGCGACCTTCGCCACGACATCGGTGCGGGCGTTCTTCGCTCCCGCCTTGCGGACGAGGACCTCCAGGCCATCCACCGTGATTCGCACCCGGCCGTCGGAACGCACCGAGAGGCGCCGCTCGCCCGCGGGACCCGGATCCCAGAAGCCGTGCCAGCGCGCCACCGACCCGGCGGGAGCGTCGTTCAACGCGGCCGCGTCCAGTGCCGCGAGGGGGTGACGGCCGAGCACGCCACCCCCGGGTGCCGTGACCTCCAGGGAGAGCCCCGTGCTCGCGTGAGCCCACGCGAGCAGGAGGGCGGCGGAAACCGCGAGGGTCGTGGCGACGATCGCCACGGCCCGGAAAGCGCCTGGGAGGCTCGCCCTCCGAGCCACGTTCCGACCGTCGCCGCCAACGTCCATCACGGGCGAGTGTACCAGCCGCGTCCGGGGCGAACGCTCCTGCGGCGTCACCGGGCGCAGGCGCCGGTCACCAGGTCGGTACGTGCCGCCAGCCGGGGAAGGGGCCGATCTCGATCCTCCAGCCGTTGGGCGCAGCCGGGTCGCGCACCGCGCGGAAATTGGTCAGCGACCTCAGCGTCGCGAGCAAGTCGCCGTGCGGCAGCGTGTGCAGCGGCGGCCGGTCGAGGTCGGGCATCGGCCACAGCCGCAGCGTGTTGTCCTCGCCGCTCGAGGCCACCCACTTCAGGTCCGGCGAGATCGCGACGAACTGGACGGTGCCCTCGTGCCCCGCGAGGATGTGCGGTTCGCCGTCGGCGAGCCGACCGACGCGGACCAGGCCGTCGCGGTCGCCGGTAGCGGCGACCGTTCCCGAACGATCGAGGTGCATCGCGGTCTCGGGCCCGCAGGTGCCGAAGCGCGGCAGCTCGTGGCCCGTGCGAGTGCTCAGGTCGACCCGCTCGAAGGCGCGGCAGGACGTTTCCCCGCTGGCGCGCCATTGGCGGACGATCGCGGTGTGGCGGTCCGCGGAGAACGCGGCGGTGACCGCGTGGCCCGGCTTCGCGGGATACACGAGTTCCTGCGTGCCGTTCTCCAGGTTCCAGCGGCGGATGCCGCCGTCGCCGGCGGAGTAGAGGACCGACTCGCTTGCGAACACGAGCGTGTTGATGCCCCGGTCGTGAATGGGCGACACATCCGGCATCGACGGCGCGGCTGGAGGCAGCGCCAGCCGCCGCTGTGCTCCCGTCGCCAGGTTCCACAGGCGCAGCACCTTGTCGCCGCGGCCGAACCCGAACGCAGTGGCGACCTGGCGGCCACTCGGAGAGACGGCTGCGGTGTACAGGAGAGCGTCCGGACCCCAGGCGGGCAGGTGAACCGGCGGTGAACCGTCGAGGGGGACCGCGCAGGCACCCCCCGTTGTGGTCACCGCGAAAACCAGTTGCGACTGCGGATCGAAGGTCGCGTCCGCCCACAGGTACCGCCCGGGAGCCGAGAGGACGCGCGGGTCCTCGCGCATTCGAGCGCCCAGCGGCCACAGCCGCAACTGCTCGTCCCCCCAGCTCGTGACCAGCCACCTCCCGTCCGGCGAAAACGCGAGCGGGCGCAGCAGCTGCGAGTAGCCGTCCGCGATCGTCGGACGCGGCTCGCGCAACGGCCAGAAGGTCAGGTTCATGAAGTTCTCGGTGGACGCCACCAGCCAGTCCCCCGAGGGGTGGAACGCGGTTCCGGCGCCGTACCAACTCACGTTCCGTCGCAGGGCGAGGGGGCGGGCCACGGGCCAGGAAGCCCGGTTCCACACACGGGCGTGAGTCTGCTTCATCGTCTCGCCGACGAGCCAGCGACCACTCGGCTCGGGGAACACCATCGTGGTGGCAGACGCGGGTCGCGGGATCACCTCCACCCGAGGCGCGTCCGTGTTCGCGAGGTCGAGGACTCGGGTCTCGCCGGTCGCGTCTCGCGAGAGCAACTGGTTCGGTCCCATGCCCGGTCCCAGGAAGACGACTTCGGCCGCGTGGCGGGTGAGCAGGCGGTCACGGCTGTCGAACCCGGCGAGGGGGCGTAGCCGCACCTCGCTCTCGCGCGCGTAGACCCAGGCGCTCCCGTCCGGTGAGAGCCGCCCGCGCGAGGCCCTCAGCCCGGCGAGGTCGACGCGGCCCAGGATCGTCGCTTCTCCCTCTGGCAGCGGCCAGGAACGCAGGACCCGGACGCCCGCACGATCGATCGTCTCCGTCAAGACCCGGTCACCGCTGACCTGCCACGCGCTCTCGCCGCCCAGGTCGATCGTCCGCAGCCGCGTGCCCGCGGGCAGCGACCAGACCTGGAGCGATTCCGCGAAGTTGCCGAGCCCCGAAACCAGGAGCCGCGGTGAACTCCAGCGGGCGATGTTCGACCCGCGGGGACTCAGCCCGTGGCCGGGCAGGGTCGCGACCGGCTCGCCCGCCTCGGTCCAGACGAAAGCCCGTGCCGAGTGCCCCGCGGCTGCGAGCCAGCGGCCGTCGGGGCTGAAGACGGGAACTCTCACGCCGACTCCGACGCCGGCGGCCAGTTCCAGCGCGGGCGGTGCCTCCGCCAGCGCCTTGACCACGAAGAGCCGCGCCTCCTCGCTGTCGGCCAGCTCCAGGCTGGCGGTCGCGAGCGCCAGCGCTTCCGTCGGGTCCACCTGGAGCCGAAGCTGCGCCAGTGCCAGCACCCTGCTGGCCTCGGAGCGCAGCGCGGCGGCGGCGGCGCGCTCGAGGGCCGCTTCGCTGCGGAGCCAGAGGGAGGCCGTGACGGCGGCGACGAGCCCCGCCACCCCGAGGACGGAGACCACGGCGACGCGCCGCAGCCGCTTTCGGCGCAGCGCTCGTTCGACCATCGCCCGCGCGAAGTCGTCCTCGACCGCGCTGAGGGTGCCGGGGTAGCGCTCGCGCCAAAGCTCGAACTCGCGCTCGGCCGTGCCCGTCCACAGCAGGTCGGCGGAGCGGCCCTTCTCGTCCCACAGGTGGGCCGCCTGGCGGAGCTGGTCGCGCAACTGCGCGCCGTCCGCATCCTGGGTCTGCCAGCGCACGAGCCGCGGCCACGCCACGAGCAGCGACTCGTGGACGATCTCCACGTTGCGGTGACGGGCCACGGCGGGAGGCGTCTGGCCGCTCGCCGCCGACACCCTGTCGAGCGTCGCCTCGTGCTGCGTGACGAGGCGCGCGTCGACCAGGGTGTCGAGGACGCGCGCGGCCTCGGCGCGCCCGTTCCCGAACACCGAGAGCAGCTCCTCGCGATCGATCACGGCGCGCGTGCCCTCGGCGGTCACGAGGTTGCGGAACAGCTCGCGCACGACGCCCTCGCGCTCCGCGCCGATCGCCTCGAGGGTGGCCTCGGCGTGCTGCGCCAGCGCTCCCGCAACGCCGCCGATCCGTTCGTAGGCTGCCCGGGTCAGCAGCGCCCGCTCGGCGTCGCCCGACTCCCAAAGCCGCGCCGCGGCGAACGCGAGCAGCGGCAGCGCGCCGCGCCCCTCGGCCACGCAGCCGAGCATCTCGTCGACCAGCGCCGCGTCCTCGAAGCGGTAGCCGGCGCGCCGCGCGGGCTCGACGAGTGCGCGGCGCAGCGCCGGGCCGCTCGGCGGACCGATCGGCGTCAGGCCCTCGAACACCGGCTCGAGCGCCGGGTGGCCGTGGCACTCGAACAGGAAGTCGTCGCGCATCGAGAGCAGCACGTGGACGTCCGCGTCGTTCGCGATGCGGCCCAGCAGCTCCGCGAAGCGCGCCTGCACCTCGGGGGGATTCAGCGTGAAGAGCTCCTCGAACTGGTCCACCACGAGCAGCGCCCCCGCGTGCGCGTGGCGCCAGCGCGAGACCGCTGCCAGCGCGCGCTCCGCCGCTTCGAAACGGAGCAGGTCCACGATCGCCCCGGCGTCTCCGGCGAGGTGGGGGGCCAGCGCCTGGGCGAGGGCGCCGAAGGGGCGCGCCCCGGGCGTGCAGACGAGCCCGCCCCAGCCCTGGGGGCGGGAGGCGACCACGCCGGCGCGCACGAACGAGGTCTTGCCCGCGCCCGAGGGCCCGATCACGGCCAGCAGGCGGTGCGCCTGCAGCTTGCCCCAGAGGGCCTCGACCTCGCTCTCCCGGCCGAAGAAGCGGCTCGCCTCCTCCTCGGTGAAGAAGCGCAGGCCGGGGTACGGCGAGCGGGCCGCGACCCGTCCGTCGCGACGACACCCGAGCCGCAGATCCTCGATCTCGAGCCGGGCCTGGCCGATGTCCCGCAGCCGCTTCTCCTTGTCCTTCTGGAGGCAGCGCTCCAGCAGGCGCCGGGCGCCGGCAGGGACGTGGGCGGGCAGCGCCGGCCACGGCGGATCCTTCTCCAGCACCGCCGCGATCGCGTCGGCCGCGCTGGCGCCCGCGAACGCACGGTGCCCGCTGAGCATCTCGAAGAGGACGCAGCCGAAGGCCCACACGTCCGTGCGCCGGTCGAGCGTTTCGCCGCGGGCCTGCTCGGGAGACATGTAAGGCGCGGTGCCGGAGGCGCCGCGCGAGTCGGCCCCGGGAGCCTCTTCTGTGGGCAGCGTCGACGGGTGCTCGACGGTTTCGCCGCGCGGGCCGGATTCGGCGAAGGCCCGGGCGAGGCCGAAGTCGAGCAGCTTCAACTGCCCCTTCGCGGTCAGCCTCACGTTGGCGGGCTTGAGGTCGCGGTGCAGGATGCCGATCTCGTGCGCGGCCTCGAGCGCCGCGGCGATCTGGATCGCGCAGTCGAGCGCCTCGGGCACGCCGAGCGGGCCGGCCCGCAGCCGCTCGGAGAGCGTCTGGCCCTCGACCAGCTCCATCACCAGGACCAGGGCTCCGTCCTTTTCCTCGAGGCCGTAGAGGGTCGCGATGTGGGGATGATTGAGGGCCGCGAGGATCCGCGCCTCGCGCCTCAGGCGGGCGAGGCGGTTCGGGTCGTTCGCCAGACGCTCGGGCAGCAGCTTGAGCGCGACGTCGCGGCCGAGTCGCACGTCGTGGGCGCGGTAAACCTCGCCCATCCCTCCCGCGCCGAGGGCGGACACGATCTCGTAGGGCCCGATGCGCGAGGCAGTGGCCAGGGCCATGGGCGGCCTCGGAAGCGCTGATCGGAATTATGCGCCTCCCGTGTTCGGCGTGGACCGCCCTAGCCTTCGCGCAGGGCCTCGGTCGGCTCGACGCGCAGGGCCTCGCGCGCGGGGCCGATCGCGGCCAGCAGTCCGACGCCCATCAGCAGCAGCGCCGCCGCCGGGATCAGGCCCGGGACGCTGCGGCCTCCGAATTCGTCGACGGGGACCCAGTGGGCGAGCGCCAGCGCCACGCTCCCTCCCAGCAGGGCTCCGAGGCTGACCTGCACCAGGGCCTGGCGGGACACGTCCAGGAGCAGGCGCTGCGGCCGCGCGCCGAGCGCGGAACGAATGCCGATCTCGCGGCGCTTGCGGTTCATCGTGAACGACATCAGCGCGTGGATGCCGGCCGCCGACAGCAGCAGCACGCTCGCGGTGGCGGCCGCCAGGGCGTAGGCCGAGAGATTGTCGTCGCGTTCGTTCTCGGTGTAGACGTCCTCGAGCGTGCGCAGGTCGGACAGCCGCAGCGCCGCCCTGAAGGGCTCCGCGCTGGCCCACAGCCGCTCGGCGGCGCCGTCCTTCGCTCCCGCGAGCCGAACCGAGATCGTCGCTTCGTCGCCCGCGTCCGCGGGCAGCGGGTGATAGAGGATGCGCGCGTCGAGGTTGTCGGGCAGGTCCGAGACGACGCCGACGATCTCGTACGCCGGCCCGTCCTCCGGCGCCGGCCCGGAGGCCGAGTTCAGGTATCGCAGCCGACGGCCGAGCACGCGGCCCAGGTCGCCCGGCGCGCCAACCTGCGTGGCCAGGTGGACGGCGAGCGTCCGGCTGACGAGCACCGCGCGGTTCTCCGCGCCGGCCTCGAAGTCGGGCGCCTCGAAGCCCCGCCCGGCGAGCCCGCGAACCGGATAGGTCCCGAAGAACGCGTCGTCCACCGCGTTCGTGTCGAGGGAAACCGTCAGCGCGTCGGTCGCGGCTGCGCTGCCTGCGGAGGCCGCCGGCAGCAGCGCCACGACGGCCCAGGGCTCGCGTCCGGGGGCGGTCCGCGACAGGGCAGCGGCACTGATTCCCGGCTGGCTCCTCAGGTCGTGCAGGAACTCGCGGCGGCTTCGTGCGAGCTCGCCCGCCCCGGCGTTCGGAACGATCCGCGCGACGAGATAGTCCTCGGCCCCGAAGTCCCGGCCCAGGATTCCGGGCCGCAGTGCGCCCCAGGCCATGGAGGCGGCGGACGGGAGCACGGCCACGGCGAACGCGATCTGGGCCACGACCAGGGTGGTCCAGGTGCTTCCGAGCCGGGGCCCGTTCCCGCGCCCCAGCGACTTCACGCCGGCCTGCGCCAGCTCGCCGGTCGCCCGCAGCGCGGGGCCGACCCCGGCGATCGCCGCGGCGAGCAGCGCCAGCGCCAGGGTCAGCGCCAGCGTCGAGAGCGGCAGGCTCTGGAAGTCGATCCAGAACGGCAGCCGGTTGCCGGCGAGCAGCGTCTCCTGCACGTAGCGCCCCACCAGGCGGATCACGCCGACGGCCAGCAGCGCCGCGCCCAGGGCCAGGACCAGCACCTCGGCCAGGAGTTGCGCGACGATCCGGCCGCGGCTGGCGCCCAGCACGTAGCGCAGCGAGATCTCCTCCTGGCGGGCCACGGTCCGCGCGTGGACCAGGATCGCCACGTTCGCGCAGGGCGGGAGCAGCAGGAGCCCCGCGAGCAGCAGCACGACGCCGAGCGCGACGCCGCGGTCCACGCGGACGAAGGCCAGCGGGTAGGGCGTGATGCGAGTCGCGGGTTCGTCGCTCCCCGCTTGGAGCCCGCGGGTCAGGCCGGCCGCCGCCAGTTCCGCCCGCGCCGCGTCGAGGCTCGCGCCTTCGCGAAGCCGGCCGAAGCCGAGGATGCCCGTCACCCGGTCGCCCGCGGCTTCGGGGCCGACCGCCGTCTTGAGCGGCGTCCAGTACGAGTAGTCGACTGGGAACGCGAAGCCCGCGGGCATCACGCCGACCACCTGGTGCTCCACGTCGCCCAGCCACAGCGTCCGCTCCAGGATCCGTGGATCGGCGAAGTAGCGCCCCTGCCAGGCGTCGTGTCCGATCACCACCACGGGCGGCGCGCCCGGGCGTTCGTCGTCGCGCCGGAGCGTCCGTCCGACGAGAGGCGCCACCCGCGCCAGCTCGAAGCCCGACGCGGTGACCTCCGCGACCCGCGCGGGATGGCCGGGCGTACCGGCCGGCGCCTGCCCGGTCCGCGCCGGAAGCTCGCGATCCCGGAAGCCGCCGACGTCTTCCACCAGGCGCAGCGCCTCGCGCCAGCGATCGAGATCCGCGGGAGCGACGCCCTGTCGCCGATCCTGGCGGGTGTCCCAGGCCATCAGCGCCACCACGCGATCACCTTCGTCGAGCGGCAGGGTCGCGCCCATCACCGCGTGGATGACGTTGAACGCGCCGCCGCCGATGGCGATCGCCACCGTCATCGCGAAGCCGCCCACCAGGGTCAGGCCCCACGACCGCCGCAGCGTGCGCAGCGCGAGGCGCATCTCGAGCCAGGCGGCGTCGAGCCAGGGCAGCCCGTGCGCGTCGCGACTGGCCTCGCGCAGCTGGGTCAAGCCTCCCAGGTCGACGCGCGCGAGGCGCCTGGCTTCTTCGGGTCCGTGGCCCCGGCGCAGGTACTCGTCTTCGGCCAGGGCCAGGTGCGCGGCGAGCTCGTCCTGCAGCTCGTCGTCGAGCTTGCGGCGGCGGAGGTGTCCCGCGAGACGGGCGGCGAGCACGCGCCAGGAGTCGAGCCAGGAACTCATGCCCCTCCTTCCGCCGGCCGCAGCACGCGCTCGATGACGGACGCGATCCGGTGCCAGTGGGCGGCCTCGCTGCGCAGTTGAGCGCGCCCGGCGCGGGTCAGCGAGTAGAACTTCGCCTTGCGGTTGTTCTCGGAGGTGCCCCACGACGCCGTCACCCACCGCTTCTGCACCAGCCGCACCAGGCAGAGGTAGAGGGTCCCCTGGTTGACGGTCAGCACGTCCTCGCTGATCTGCTCCAGGCGGCGGGCGATGCCGTAGCCGTGCAGCGGCCCCATCTGCTCCAGCGTCTTCAGCACCATCAGGTCGAGGGTGCCCTGCAGGATGCCCGACTTGTCGTCCCCCATGCCTCGCTCCTCGCGCGCCGCCGCTGTCCTGTGGGATGCCAAGAGGAAGCTACGGCGTCTCCTGTGGGATGTCAAGAGGAAAGCGCGAGCGGCGGGGGCCAGTCCCTCCTGATCCTGCTCGGCGGCCTGGTCGCGATCGGATACGCCACCTGGGAGGGGAGGAGAAGCTAGGATCGGCCCGATGGAATCCCGCGCGGTCGACGTCCGCGGCGTCTCGCTCTTCGCCGAGTCGTTCGGCGCGCCCGGAGACCCGGCCGTGCTCCTGGTGATGGGAGCGATGGCCTCCGGGGCGTGGTGGCCGCGGCGCTTCTGCGAGGCGCTGGCGGCGCGGGGCCGCTTCGTGCTGCGCTACGACCATCGCGACACCGGGCGCTCGACGAGCGGAGCGCCCGGCGGACCGGCCTACACCGTCGAGGACCTCGCGGACGACGCCGTGGGCGTGTTGCAGGCCCACGGCCTCGAGGCCGCGCACTTCGTCGGCATGTCGCTCGGCGGCTACCTCTCCCAGCTCGCGGCGCTGCGGCACCCGTCGCGCGTCCTCTCGCTGACCCTGGTCGCGTCGGAGCGCCTGGCCGCCGCCGATCCCGCGCTGCCGGGCATCAGCCCCGAGCTGCTCGCCTACCACGCCCGCGCCGGGGAGCTGGACTGGACCGACCGCGCGGCCGTGATCGACTACCAGGTCGGCGCCTGGCGCCTGCTGCACGGGTCGGCCCATCCGTTCGACGAAGGGCTCGTCCGCGAGCTCGCGGCCGCCGACTTCGACCGCACGCCGAACCCGCTCACGGCGTTCAACCACGCGCGCCTGGGCGAGGCGGCTCCGCAGTGGCTGGGGCGGCTCGGCGAGATCCGGGTGCCGGTGCTGATCGTGCACGGCAGCGAGGACCCCGTGCTGCCGTGGCCCCACGCCCTCGCCGCGCACGCGGCCTTCCCGGGCTCGACGCTGCTCCCGCTGCCCGGCGCCGGGCACGAGCTCCACCCGGCCGACTGGCCGCGGATCGTGGAGGCCATCGCCCGCCACACGGACCTGCGGCCTCCCGGACGTTGAGATGGGGACGCCGCCCGCGAGGCACGAGATCGGCGTCGTACGGCTGGTGGAGCAGCTCCGGGAGCTGGGCGTGCGAGAGGGAGGCGTGCTGCTCGTGCACACGTCCTTCCGGGCGGTCCGGCCCGTCGAGGATGGCCCGCTCGGGCTGATTCGCGCGCTGCGCGCGGCGCTCGACGACGCGGGCACGCTGGTGATGCCGACGATGACCGACGGGGAGAGCGTGTTCGACCCGCGTTCGACGCCGACCGACGGCATGGGCATCACCGCCGAGCTCTTCTGGCGTCAGCCGGGCGTCCTGCGCAGCACGCACCCGGGAGGATCCTTCGCCGCCCAGGGCCCCTGGGCGGAGGAGATCTGCCGGCCGCAGCCGCTGTCTCCGCCTCACGGCCCCGACAGCCCCGTCGGCCGCGTGCACGCGCTGGGCGGGCAGGTGCTCCTGCTGGGCGTGGCGCACAGCGAGAACACGACGCTCCACCTCGCCGAGGTGCTGGCGGACGTGCCCTACTCGGTGTCCCACCCGTGCGTCGTCGCGGAGGGAGGCGTGGTGCGGACGGTGGACGTCGCCGAGACGGACCACTGCTGCCAGGGCTTCCGCCTCGCGGACGGCTGGCTCCGCGCCCGCGGGCTCCAGCGCGAAGGCCGGGTCGGCCACGCAGACGCGCGCCTGGCCGAGTCACGCGACGTTGTGAGCGCCGCGGTCGAGGCGCTCGCCGCCGATCCTGTCGTCTTCCTCTGCGCGCCCGAACGGGCCTGCGAGGAGTGCGACCGGGCCCGGGCCAGCATCGCCTGAACCCGGGCGGCCCGAGTCGGGCCGAACTGCCGAAGATCCCGCTCTCGTGCCCGCACCCCCGCCGGGCGGTTGACCGTTTCCTCCGCGGACTGCGCGTCTTCGTTCGGAGGTCACTTCCCCAAATGAACCCTGACACGCTGGCCCTGTCCGTCCGGACTCCGTCTCGTTTCGCCCCCGCGCAGCGCCTGCTGGCGCTGGCGACGGTCTTCGCCCTTCTCGCTCCGACGGCGCTCGCCGTGGGCAAGAGCAAGGCGAAGTACCTGGGCGGCACGATCAACTCGGTCGCGGTCAAGGCCGAGGGCCTGATCACCACGACCGACTCGAGCAAGTTCGTCTTCGTCGCGGAGAAGAGCGGCGGCCTGATCGAGGTGCCCTACAAGCGGGTGGTCGAACTCGAGTACGGGCAGAAGTCCGGCCGCCGGGTGGCCGAGGCGATCCTGCTCTCGCCGCTGTTCCTGTTCTCGAAGAAGCGCGCCCACTTCCTGACCATCACCTACAAGGACCCCAAGGGCACGGAGCAGGCCGTGATCTTCGAACTGGGCAAGGACATCATCCGCACGACGCTCACCATCCTGGAGACCCGCACGGGCCGCAAGGTCACCTACCAGGACGAAGAAGCCGCGAAGTCGCGGGCCAACTGACGCGATGAGCGGGGAGTCCGGCTCCGCGCGCTGGGTCTGGGGCGCGGCGCTCGTGCTGATCGTGACCGGCGTGGTGTCGGTGGCCACAGCCGTCGCGGCCTACGTCTTCTGGTGGCGTCCGCTGCAGCAGGCGGCGCTGGCGGCGATCCCGTCGCCGACGCCGCCTCCGCCCCCGCCGGTCGGAGGCGATGCGGGCCCCGATGTCTCGTCGCCGCCTTCCGTCGAGGTCCCCGCCGCCGGGCCCGGCGCCGAACCGGAGCCCGGCGCCGCTCCCGTCGCCCGCCCCGCGTCGACGCCGCTTCCGACGCCCGCTCCGCCCGTCGCGCGCGGTTCGCTGCTCGTCGAGATCGAGGCCGCGCAGGACCCCCACTCCCCGGAGGCCGTCGCCGCGATGCGCTTCGAGGTGCGCCTCGACGGCCAGCGGGTCGGCACCGTGGGCGTGCCGTTCGGCGCGCGCGGGGTGCAGCGGCAGAACGGCCGGGGCCGGGTGGAGATCGAGGGCCTGAGCGCCGGCCCTCACGAGCTGACGATCTCCGGCGGCCCCGAAGGCGGCCGCCCCGTGCGAGGCGCGACCCGCATCGTCCTCGAGGCGGGCCGCAACCGAGCCTATGCGCGCGTGCGCTACCTCTCCGCCACGGACCGCGAGGTGCGCTTCCGCTGAAGCGGGGCTTCCTCGAGCTGCTGCCGGCCGCCTCGGGGGCCCGCTATGGCCTGGGCGGCCGTGAATCGATCAGCAGATCGGCCATGACCAGTCGATGGTCGGAGGGCGCGCCGCGGTAGACCGCCGCTTCGACGGCGCTGATCTCCTGCGAGACCCACACCTGGTCGATGCGAGAGACGGGCCACGACTCGGTCATGGTGCCGCCCCAACCGACGCCCGCTTCGAACCACACGTCTCGCAGCGAGCGCCCGAGTGGCGACAAGGACCTCATCCCGCCCGGGACGTTGAAGTCGCCGGCCAGCACCACCGGAAGGTGGCCCTCCCGCGCTCGGGTGCGCTCGATCAGGGACGCCAGGCGCTCGTACTGCAGGATCCGCTCGCGATGGCCGGTGACGAGCGCGTTCCAGCCTTCGAACGCCGCAAGCGCCACGACGGGTGCGGGGAGCGTCAAGCGGACACCAACGGCCAGGAAGCTCGGTCCCGCCGGCGGTTCCACCCGCAGAAGCAGGGGCTCCTGCCAGGCCCCGACGCGCTCGCTCGCCAACGACCGGGCCGGGAAGCGGGACAAGGCGCAGGGGTCGAGGCCGAACACGCGCTGGTGCGACGCGAACGCGGGGTGGCGTGCTGCCGGCTCCAGCGAGCCGCACTCCGTGAACAACACGAGGTCGGGCGCGAGGGGGGCGAGCACCTCGAGCGGCGTCGTGGCCGATACGTTCCACGTGACGACGCGGAGCGCCAGCGTCGGGGGAGCAGGCCGCTCCCGCAACTCGTCGTGGCGCGCGCGAGAGAGAGCATCCGGGCGGCGCCAGAGTGGGCGCAGCTCCGGCCAGGTCGTCGTCAGGACGAGCGCAAGTCCCAGGACGCCGAGCCAGGTGGCCTCGCGACGCTCACCCCGATGCAGGAGCAGGCCCAGCCGGGGTGCCAGCAGCAGCAGCCAGCCAACGGGTGGCCAGACCACGAGCCACTCGCCCAGCACAGTCGAATCGCCGGTCACGAAGTGCGCGTGGGCGAGGATCGCGAGGCCTGCGACGGGAAATGCGAACCCGGGTTTCCGCCACGGCTCGCGCCCAGGGCTGCGGGTGGGCCCTACTTCGGGTACCACGACAGGGCGAGCAGCAGGTAGTGGTTGCCGTCGGACAGGCCCTCGTTGCCGAAGACGTAGCCCGCAGACGCGTAGAGGGCGGGGTTCACCTCGTAGAAGACGCCGGCGGTCGTGTAGCCCTCGGGGCCGCTCATCCAGTCGGCGCCCAGCGTCCAGCGCTTGCTCACGGGACGCTCCAGCGCCAGCGCCACGCCGCGGCGGCCGGGCTCGGCGATCAGGCCGCGGCTGTAGCCGTAGAACCCTGCCGAGACGGACGCTCCGGACGCGAACGAGCGCGTCACGTGCGCCCAGCCGAACGCGCCGGCCGCGTAGTCGAGCCCGTGCAGCGGGACGTACGCGATGCCGCCGCCGCTGAGCGTCCAGCGCTCGTCCTGCGACCTCCAGGCCTGGCCCTTGAGCGCCAGCTCGAGGCGCAGGTCGCGCACGGGCGTCACGTTGGCCGTGAGGTTGACGCCCAGCTCCATGCGGTGGCCGAGGCCGAACGTCGCCCGCGGCCCGAGGTACCACGCGTCGGGCCCCTGCGGTCCCCAGTACGCGTAACCCTCGAACAGCAGGCTGCCGCGGTCGAGCACGTCCGCGCTCGGCACGCTCCACACGTACTGCTGCGCCGACGCGGGGCCGGCGGCAAGGACCAGCAGCAGGGCGGCGAGCCTGCCGAGCGCTCGTTTCATCGGGCGGGCTGGCCGCGCTCCACGGCCAGCGCCACGAAGTCGGCGACGAGCGCGTGCAGCCGCGCCTCGCCGCGCGCGCGGGCCGCGGCCAGCGCCTCGCCTTCGCCGACGGCCTCGCGCAGCTCGAAGTAGTACTTGATCTTGGGCTCGGTGCCCGAGGGCCGCAGCGTGACCCGCGAGCCGCCCGCGAGCTCGTAGGCGACGACGTTGGACGGCGGCAGGCCGCCGGCGCCCGTGCCGTAGTCGTGGCCCGCGGTCACCGCCAGGCCGCCGATCGCGGCCGGCGGCCGCGATCGGAAGCCGTCCATGATCCCGCGGATGGTCGCCGCGCCGGCCGGGCCCGCGATCGTCACGCTGCGCTGCGCGGAGAGGAACAGCCCGTGCGCGCGTTCGATCTCTTCCAGCCGGTCCCACACCGTGAGGCCGCGCGCCGCGCAGGCGCCCGCCAGGTCGGCGAAGGCGACCGCGGCGGAGATCCCGTCCTTGTCGCGCACCACGTCGCCGCAGCAGTAGCCGAGCGCCTCCTCGTATGCGAACAGGCACGTGGTGCCGTCCGCGGCCGCGCGCTCGAGCGCGCGGTTCATCAGCCACTTGAAGCCGGTCAGCGTGGCCTCGTAGCCGATGCCGAGGTCGCGCGCGATCTGGCCGAGCTGGGAGGAGGACACGATCGTCGTCAGCACCAGCGGCGATGGCGGCAGCGGCCGCACCGCGGTCATCCGGTCGTGGCCGAGCAGCACGCCGAGCTGGTTGCCCGAGAGCACCCGCATCGCGCCGCTGCGGTCGCGGGCCGCCGCGGCGAGGCGGTCGGCGTCCGGGTCGTTGGCGAGCAGCACGTCGGCCTTCACGCGAAGGGCGAGGGCCAGCGCGAGGTCGAGCGCGCCCGGCTCCTCGGGGTTGGGGAAGGCGACGGTCGGGAACGAGCCGTCGGGCGTCTCCTGCTCGGCCGTCGCGTGGACCTCCGCGAAACCGGCGCGCCGCAGCGCCGCCTGCGTCCACTTGCCGCCGACGCCGTGCAGCGCCGTCGTCACGATCCGCAGCGCACGGCCTTCGCCGCGGTGCAGGAGCTGGCGCTCGACCGCCGCCAGGTACTGGTCGCCGAGCGAGGCTGGCAGGTCGCGCCACAAGTCGCGTGCGCGCGCCTCGGCTTCGTCCAGCACCGGGATCGCGTTCGCCGGGCCCGCCGCCTCGATCGCGCGGGCGATCGCCGCGTCGGTCGGCGGCACGATCTGGGCGGCGTTGCCGGCGTAGACCTTGAAGCCGTTGTACGCGGGCGGGTTGTGGCTGGCGGTGACGACCACCGTGGCGGCCGCGCCGGTGCGCAGGCCGGCGAAGGCGCCGAGCGGGGTCGGCGCCGGCTCCGCGAAGCACAGCGCCGGGATGCCGTGGGCGGCCAGCACGCCCGCCGTGTCGCGGGCGAAGACCTCGCTGCCGCGCCGCGCGTCGCGGCCGACGACCACGCCGCGCTGCGCCGCGTCGGGCACCGCCGCCAGCAGGTGACGGGCGAGGCCCGCCGCGGTCTGGCGGATCACCGCCCGGTTCATGCGGTTGGGCCCGGCGCCGAGCAGGCCACGCAGGCCCGCGGTGCCGAACTCCAGGCGGGTGTCCATGCGGTCGCGCAGCGCGGCTTCGTCGCCTGCCGCGACCAGGGCGTCCAGTTCGCGCGCCGTCTCGGGGTCGGGGTCGGCGTCGCGCCAGGCCCGGGCGCGCGAGAGCAGATCGTGATCCATGCGAGCGCGATGCTACCGCCGGTTCGCGGCGGGCCGGACGCGCTACGATGCGCGCCCGGAGGAACCCGAACGATGCGCCGAAGCGCCGTCGTCGTGCTGCTGCTCGCCTTCTGCTGTCCCCCGCTGCTGGCGCAGCCCGCGCCGGACGCCCGCGCCGCCGCGCTCGACGCGTTCGTCGCGCGCGGCATGGCGGACTGGAAGCTGCCCGGCCTCTCGCTGGTCGTCGTCCACGACGGCGCGGTCGCGTACCAGAAGGGCTTCGGCGTGCGCGAACTCGGCGAGCCCGGCGCCGTCGACGCCGACACGCTGTTCGGGATGATGTCGACGACCAAGGCGCTGGTCGCGACCGCGATGGCGATGCTCGTCGACGAGGGCAAGGTCGGCTGGGACGATCCCGTCGCGAAGCACCTGCCGTGGTTCGTGCTCCCCGACCCCTACCTGACCCGCCACGTCACGGTGCGCGACGCGCTGCGCCACTCGTCCGGCATGGCCAACGCGGACCTGCTGTGGGCCCGCGAGGACCTGTCGACCCGCGAGATCCTCGAGCGCATGCGCACGGCACCCACGCTCGCCTCGCTGCGCTCCGGCTGGGAGTACCAGAACGTGCTCTACCAGGTCGCCGGCGAGATCGTCACCGCGGCCAGCGGCATGCCGTGGCAGCGCTTCGTCGAGACCCGGATCTTCGCGCCGCTCGGCATGACCCGCTCGTACACGAGCGCCGCGGCGGTGGCGACGCGGGCCGATGCCAACACCTCGCGGCCGCACTACGAGATCGACGGCGCGGTGCGGGTGATCGAGGAGAGCCTGGCCGATCGCGTGCCGGCCGCCGGCGCGGCGTGGACCACCGCGCGCGACGCCGGGAAGTGGATCGCGTTCCTGCTCGCGGGCGGCGAGGTCGACGGCCAGCGGCTGGTCAGCGAGGAGAACTTCCGCGAGATGTTCCGGCCGCAGTTCGTGACGCCGCCGACCTACCCGACCGCGTCGCTCGTCGGCTCGCGCTTCCTGACCTACGGCCTCGGCTGGTTCCTGCAGGACTACCGCGGGATGTTCGTGGCCATGCACACGGGCAGCCTCGACGGGCGGATCGCGATCGCCGGCGTGGTCCCCGAGCGCAAGCTGGGCGTCTACGTGCTCGGCAACCTCGACCACGCCGAGTTCCGCCACGCGCTGCTGTGGAAGGTGATCGACCTGTGGACGGACGCGCCGGAGCGCGACTGGCACGCCGAGGTGCTGGCGCTCTACCGCGGGCTCCAGGACAAGGCGAAGCAGGCGGTCGCGAAACGGGAGTCGGCGCGCATCGCCGGCACCCGCCCGTCGCACGCGCTCGCCGACTACGCGGGCCGCTTCGTCCACGAGACGTGGGGCCCGGTCGACGTCGCGCACGAGAACGGCCAGCTCGTGCTGCGGCTCGGCCCGTCGCCGCAGAACGCGGGCCGCCTCGAGCACTGGCACCACGACACGTTCCGCGTGAAGCTCGGCGACGGCCGCGGCGGGTGGATGTACCTGCTGTTCGGCCAGGGCGCCGACGGCACGATCCGCGGCCTCGAGTTCGCCGGCGCCGGCTGGCGCTTCGACCGCGTGAACTAGCTCCTCAGAACGCGACGAGCTGCTCGACGCCCGCCGCGTCGCACAGGCGGGTGCGGCGGCCGTCCGCGGTGCGGGCCCAGACCGCGCCGTGGGCGGCGAACACCAGCGTGCCGTCGGGGGCGAGGTCGTAGGCGGCGACGCCCGTCTCCAGCACCTCGGGCGCGGCGGTGCCGCGGCGGCGCTCGATGCGATGCGAAACGGGCGCGCGGCCGGCCTCGTCTTCGGCATCCTGCGCGCCCTGGTCGGCGTCGGCGAGGTTCGCCCACTCGAGCATCTTGCGCAGGTCCGTCTTCTTCTGCGGCCCGCCGGCGGTGGTCAGCGGCTTGCCCGTGTAGCGCGCGGAGAAGAAGTTGAGGTACTGGAACAGGGCGTAGAACAGGCGTGGCACGAAGAGCAGCGCCTCCTTCACGCCGTGCGTCACCGTTCCGCGCAGCGCCCCGCGCGGGCGCCGCAGGTAGTAGAGCGCGCCGTCCGGCCCCAGCCGCGGCTGCACCAGGTCGGCGCCGTCTTCGCTGGCCAGCGTCTCGACCTCGCCGCGGCGCAGGTCGAGGGCGTGGATCTCGAACGCGCCGAAGCCGCGCGGGCGCCCGGTGCCGTCGCGGCCGACGCCCGCGGCCTGGTAGACGATGCGCGGCGTGCCGTCGTCGGCCCACGCCGGCCCGAGGTCGACGGAGTCGCCCTCGGTCAGCTCGCGCAGGTCGGTGGCGTCGGCGCTCATCACCGCGATCGCCCCGCTGCCGTCGGGGTGCAGCACCGAGAGCGCGATCTCGGGACCGCCGGCCCGCGCGCACAGGTCGCGCAGCTTCCGCTCCGAGCCGTGCAGCAACCGGCGCTCGATGCCGGATTCGGGGTCGTAGCTGCAGACCGCGCCGAGGCGGTCGACCTCGAGCGAGTAGACGATCGTGCCCGGCTTCGGTCCGCGCGAGAGCCCGGTGTAGAGCGAGTGCACGGTGTCCGGAGCCTGCGGCTGGCGGCCCCAGGCCAGCGCGCCGAACCCGCCCTGCGCGCCCTTCCACGCGTGGCGGCGCTGGATCTCGCGGGCCCGCTCCTGGACCGTGTTGACGAACGCGCTCTCGACCAGTTCCGGCCCGCGCCCGGGCAGGCACACGTGGAGCTTGCCGGCCGCGACGAAGGCGACGCGCGGCGCTGTGGCTCCACCCGGCTCGGCCGCCTCAGCCAATCGGCAGCGGCACCTCGCCCGCGAGCAGCTTCGGCAGTTCCTCGGCGGCGAACTGCAGGCCCGTGTAGAACGGGCCGAACTCGCCGTACCAGGCCGAGGCCTCGTCGAAGCGCATCTCGTAGACGAGCTTCTTGAACACCACCGGCTCGTCGGCGAACAGGTCGACGCCCCATTCCCAGTCGTCGTAGCCGATCGAGCCGGAGATGATCTGGTTGACGGCGCCCGCGTACTTGCGGCCGATCTTCCCGTGGTCGAGCATCATCCGCGCCCGCTCCGCGAACGGCACCGCGTACCAGTTCTTCGCTTCGCCGCGGCGCTTGTTCATCGGGTAGAAGCAGACGTAGCGGCGCTGCGGGATGTCCAGGTAGAGCCGCCCGATCACCCGTCGGCGCTGGCCCTCCATCTCGACCTCGAGCGCGTCCGCGTACTCGACGCCGCCGGGCTTCAGGCCGCGCTCCAGGAGCCGGCCGTGGATCTGCGCGGTCATCTCGTACATGCCGAGCTCGACGATCGAGACGTAGCTCGTGGTCGGCTCGAGGTGGGCGGCGAGCGTCAGCCGCGCCACGTCGAGCTGCGCCTGCTGCAGCCCCGCGAAGTCGCGGCGGGCGTGGATCAGCATCAGGTCGCCCTTGTGGCCGAGCAGCGTGGACAGCGCCGTGGTGCCGTCCTCGCCCTGCCGCATGGCGGCCAGCGTCTCGGTCGCGTGGGCCGCCATCGCCTCGCGCTCCTCGCGGGTGTGGGCGGCGAGGCGGTCGAAGCGGATGCGGAACATCTGGTGCAGCAGGCACCAGCCCTCGAGCGTTTCCGGGGCTTGCAGGTCGTCCATCGGTCCTCCGCCGGGGATTATCCGCCGGGCGGTGCCGCCGTGCCGCCAGCGGTCTCGCCGCGTCCCGCCAGCGGACACCCGGAGCCGTCGACGAGGACCGGCGCCGGTGCGCAAGCGCATGATGGGGCGGCCCTTCTCGCGGCCGCGGCCGAGTGGCGCGGGCCTTGCTCACGCGCGATGGGGGAGGACGCCCTTGCTCCACGACCTGCGCTTCGCGCTCCGCATGCTCCGCCGCCAGCCGGGCTTCACGGCCGTGGCCGCGGCCACGCTCGCGCTCGGCATCGGCGGCTCGACCGCCGTGTTCAGCCTCGTGGACGGCGTCCTGCTGCGGCCGCTGCCGCTGCGCGAGCCCGAGCGCCTGATGCTGTTGTGGGAGCACAGCCCGCGCGACAACGACCACAACGTCGCCAACCCCGCGAACGTGCTCGAGTGGCGGCGCCGCGCCACCTCCTTCGAGCAGATCGCCGCCTTCGCGCCGTGGACGACGAGCCTCTCCGGCCGCGGCGAGCCGGTCCGCCTCGTGCTGGGCGCCGCCACCGCCAACCTGTTCGAGACGCTCGGCGTGGCGCCGCTGCTCGGCCGCGGCTTCGTCGAAGGGGACGACGACGAAGGGGCGCCGCGGGTGGCGGTGCTGTCGGAGGGCCTGTGGCGCGGGCGCTTCGCCGGCGACCCGGGCGTGATCGGCCAGAGCGTCGTGCTCGACGGACGGCCGACCACGATCGTCGGCGTGATGCCGGCCAGCTTCGCGATCCCGCCCGGCGCCGAGCTGTGGCGCCCGCTGCCGCTCAGCCCGACGGCCCGCGGCCGCTTCTTGGTTCCGGTGGCGCGGTTGAAGCCCGGCGTGACGCCGGCCCAGGCCCACGAGGAGATGCGCGCGATCGGCGCGGCGCTGGCGAAGGAGTTCCCCGACCGCGACGCCAACTGGAGCGTGAACGCCCAGCCGCTGCACGCCGACCTCGTGCGCCAGGCGCGGCCCGCGGTCCTGGTCCTGCTCGGCGCCGTGCTGCTGGTCCTGCTCGTCGGCTGCGCCAACCTGGCCAACCTGCTGCTGGCGAGGGCGCTGGCCCGCGAGCGCGAGATCGCCGTGCGGCGTGCGCTGGGCGCGTCGGGACGCCGCATCGTGAGCCAGCTCCTGGTCGAGAGCCTGGTCCTCGCGCTGGTGGGCGGCTCGCTCGGCGTGCTCGCGGCCAGCGGCTTCACCCGCGCGCTGCTCACCGTCGTGCCGGCCGAGGTGCGTGCGCTGTTCGCGATCGGCGTCGATCCCCGCGCGCTGGCGTTCGCGTTGGCACTCTCGATCGGATCGGCGCTGCTCTTCGGCATGGCACCCGCGTGGCAGCTCGTCCGTCGCGACCTCGAGCCCGCGCTGCGCGACGGGGCCCGGGGGGGCATCAGCCGTCGCCGCCGGCAGGCCACCCGGGCCGTCGTCGCCGTCGAGGTCGCGGTCTCGCTCGCTCTGCTGGTGGGCGCCGGACTGCTGCTGCGCAGCTACGCCCGGCTGTCGCAGGTCGATCCCGGTTTCCGCGCCGAGGGCGTGATGTCCGCGGCCGTGAGTCTCGGCGCCGGCTACGAGGACGGCGCGGCGCAGTCCCGCTTCTTCGCACAGCTCGTCGAGCGCATCGCGCAGGAGCCGGGCGTCGCGAGCGCCGCCGCCATCTCGTGGCGCCCGCTCGGCACCGGGTCCGCGACCTCCTTCCGGGCCCTCGACCGGCCCGAGCCCGCGCCGGGCGAGTCCCCCGGCGCGGACGTGCGGATGGCGACGCCGGGGTTGTTCGCGACGCTCGGCATCGCGCTGGTCCAGGGCCGCGACTTCGACGCGGGCGACACGGCGGAGCGTTCGCCCGTCGTGATCGTGAACGAGCGCCTCGCTCGCGAGATGTGGCCGGGCCGCAGCCCGCTCGGCCAGCGCATCCGCATGGAGTGGGGCCGCACGCTCGACGCCGAGGTGGTCGGCGTGGTGGCCGACGTCCGGCTCGCTTCGCTCGACACGGCGCCGCGCGGCGCCTTGTGGTGGCCTGTCTCGCAGGTGCCCAATGCGTTCATGACCGTGGTCGCCCGCGCGAAGGGGGCCGGCGACGCCGAGGCGCTGCTGCCCGGGATGAAGCGCGCGCTGGCGGCGCTCGATCCCGCGCTGCCGCTCGCGAAGCCCGAGCGCCTGGACCACGTCGTGGCCGACACGCTGCAGCGCCCGCGTTTCACGTTCGCCCTGCTCGGCGCCTTCGCCGTCAGCGCGCTCGGCCTGGCCGGGCTCGGCCTCTTCGGCCTGCTCGCCTACACGGTGCGACAGCGCGAGCCCGAGTGGGGTGTGCGGCTCGCCCTCGGCGCGCGCCCGGGCGACCTGTTCCGGCTGGTGCTCGGCGAAGGTGCCACCCTCTCCGCCGCCGGCCTGGCGCTGGGCCTGGCGCTCGCGTGGGGAGCCTCCCGAGTGCTGGAGGCCCTGCTCTTCGACACCGCGACCCGCGATCCCGTGGTCTTCGTCGCCGCCCCGGCCCTGCTCGCGGCCGTCGCCCTGCTCGCCAGCGTCCTCCCCGCCTGGCGCGCGTCGCGCGTCCAGCCGGCCCACTGCCTGCGCAGCGAATAGGAGAAGGCATACTCGCGGGCGTGAAGCTCGCTTGCTGGAACGTGAACTCCGTGAGGGCGCGGCTGCCGCGGGTGCTGGCGTGGCTCGAGAAGGAGAAGCCCGACGTCGTCTGCCTGCAGGAGCTGAAGGTCGAAGACGCCGAGTTCCCTTCGCTCGAGATCGAGGCGCTGGGGTACCGCGCCGTCGTGCACGGGCAGCGGACCTACAACGGGGTCGGCATCCTGGCGCGCGGCGAGCTGCGCGACGTCGTGCGCGGGCTCGGCGACGGCGTCGACGACCCGCAGGCGCGGCTGATCGCGGCTTCCGTCGACGGCGTGCGCGTCGTCTGCGTCTACGTGCCGAACGGCGGCGAGGTCGGCTCCGACAAGTGGGACTACAAGCGGGCGTGGCTGCGGCGGCTGCGGCAGTGGCTCGACCGCAACGCGGACCCGAAGCAAGCGCTCGTGCTCTGCGGCGACTTCAACGTGTCGCCGGAGGCGCGCGACGTTCACGACCCGGCGGCGTGGGAGGACAGCGTGCTGTACCACCCCGAGGCGCGCGCGGCGCTCGCGGAGGTGACCGCGTTCGGCCTGCGCGACACGCTGCGCCTGCACCACGCGGACGCGGGGCTGTACTCGTGGTGGGACTACCGGATGCTGGCCTTCCCCAAGAACCGCGGGTTGCGCATCGACCTGGTGCTGGCCACCGAGCCGCTGGCCGCGCGCTGCGTCGCGGCCGGCATCCACCGCGACGAGCGCAAGGGCAAGCAGCCCTCCGACCACGCGCCGGTGTGGGCGGAGTTCGCCCCGGGCACCTGACGCCGGGCCCGTATACTCGCGCCCCGATGAAGCGGAGCTGGGGCGTGCTGGGGCCGGTGCTGGTCGGGCTCGTCGCGGCCCAGCTCGGGTTGGCAGCGGCGGCCCGCACGCCGGTCCCGACCCTGCTCGACCTGTCGCTCGGTACCGGCCGCTGGAGCTGGGGCTTCGGCGAAGGCGAGGAGCCGCTGCCCGCGACCTTCCGCTGGAGCCGCGCGCGCGCCGGGCTCGAGCTGCCGCTCGACGCGGGTGCCAGCCCCGAGGGACGCCTCGAGGTGCGGGCCGCGCGCTTCGTCGACACCCCCGCGCGGATCGAGGTGTGGGTCAACGGCGTGGTGTTCGGCCACTTCGAGGCTCGCCCCGGGGGCTTCAGGCGCCACTCGCTGTCGGCGCCGGTGCCGGCGGGACCGCTGACGATCGAGCTGCGCAGCGACGACCCCGAGCGCGGTGTGGCGCTCGACTGGGTCCGGGTGTCCGAGGTGCCGCTCGCGATCCCGTGGCGGGTGCCGTGGGCCCACGTCGGTCCCGCGGCGCTCGGCGGCGCGCTCGCGCTCGCCGGCGCCGGGCCCGCCCTGGCCGCCGCGACCGCGCTGGGAGCGGCGCTCGCCCTCGCCGCGTTCGCGGCGTGGACGCCGTTCGCGACGGCCCATGCCCTCGCCACGGCCGGCGCGGTCTCGACCGCCGCGCTGCTGCTCGTGGCCACGGGCGTGCGGCTCGCGCGCGCGCCCGCCGGGCTGGTCGCGCTCTTCGCGCTGAGCCTCGCGATCAAGTCGGCGGCGCTCTTCCACCCCTCCTACTTCTACCCGGACGCGCGCCAGAACCACCGCCTCGTCCACGCGCTGGCGGACGCGGAGGGCGGCGGGCTCGAGGCGCGCACGCGGGCTATGCAGGAGCGGCTCAACGTCGCCTACCCGCGCATCGTCGCCGGCCAGCCCTACGCGTTCCCCTACTCGGCGGTCTTCTACCTGCCGTTCACCGCGATCGACTCGGCCGAGGAGATCGTGCGGGCGATCGCGGCCACCGCGCTGGTCGCAGCCGCGCTCGAGTGCCTCGCGGTCTACGCGCTGGCGCTGCCGCTGCTCGGTCGCGGCGGCGGGCTGATCGCCGCCGCGGTGTCGCTGCTCCTGCCGCCGCTGCAGTCGCGGCTGCTCTACGCGATGTGGTCGACCGTGGCGGGGCACCTGCTCGACGTGCTGGCCGTGCTCGCGCTCATGGCCTGGCTGCGCCGCCCCGGCCCGCTGCGGCTGGCCCTGCTGTGGGCGGCCGCGCAGGCCGCGCTGCTCACCTACGTCTCCAGCCTGCTCAACATGGGTGCCTTGTGCGTGGCAGCGCTGGCGGCGCTGTGGCTCGCACGGCGCGAGCGCACCGACGACGGCCGGCCGCTCGGCGGGCGCCTCGCCTGGCAGGCCGTCGCCGGGTTCGGGCTGGCCGCGGTGGTGGCGATCGGCCTGCTCTACTCGCGGTTCGTGATCCTGTTCGTCACCGAGATCGTGCCCGCGCTGCTCGCCGGCGGCGGCGTGGCCCCCGACGCAGGTGCCCCGGTCGCAGCCCCGGGCCTCGCCGACGCCGTGCTCCGCGTCGGCCGCTTCGCCGGCCCGCTGGCCGCGGTGCTCGCGGTCGCCGGCTGGTGGCGGTTGCTGGCCGCGGGCAGCAGTGGCGCTCCGCGGGTCGCGCTGCTCGCCTACCTGCTCGCGTTCGCGGTGCTGGTCGCGCTGCGCGGGCTCGGCGGCGGCCTCTTCCGCGATCTCAAGGAGGTGGAGTTCGCGGCCCCGCTGCTGGCGATCGGCGCCGCCGCCAGCCTCGACGCGGTGGCGCGGCGCGGACGCGCGGGGCTCGCGGCCGCGGTCGTGCTCGGGGTCGGCCTGGTCGTCGCGTTCGGCCGGGCCTGGCTCCTGTTCTTCGAACGCCACACGCCGCTGGCCGGGCTCTGACCGCGCCTTCGCATCGTGTAGAGTCCCGCCCCGTGAAGGCCCTCGCGGAATCCCTGTCCGGGCGCGACGTGCTGGTCACCGGCGGCTGCGGCTTCATCGGCTCGCGCCTGGTCGCGCGCCTCCTGGAGTGCGGCGCGCGGCGGGTGGTGGCGCTCGACAGCCTGCGCTACGGGCGGAGCGAGTCGCTCGCGGGGCTGCCGGAGGGCCGCGTCGAGGTGCTGCCGTTCGACCTCGGCCGCGACGATCCGGCGCGGCTGCCCGCAGCGCTCGACGGCATCACCCACGTCTTCCACCTGGCCGCGGAGAAGCACAACCAGTCGCGTGACGCGCCGCCCGAGGTGATCCGCGCCAACGTCACCGGCACCTGGCAACTGCTCGATGCCGCGACCCGGGCCGGCGTGAATCGCCTCGTGTTCGCGTCCTCGCTCTACGCCTACGGTCGCCTCCACGGCGAGGCGATGCGCGAGTCCGAGGTCCCGCAGCCGACAACCGTGTACGGCATCTCGAAGCTGGCCGGCGAGCACCTGTGCGCCCACTTCGCCCGCGAGCGCGGCCTCGACTGGGTGGCGCTGCGCTTCTTCTTCGTCTACGGCCCCGGGCAGTGGCAGGGGCAGGGCTACAAGTCGGTGATCGTCGGCAACTTCGAGCGCCTCGCCCGGGGCGAGCGGCCGCTGGTCCGAGGCGACGGCCGGCAGGCGCTCGACTACGTCTACCTCGACGACGCCGTGGCGGCGCTGCTGGCAGCGATGGAGCGAGCCGCCGCGGGCTCGACGCTGAACGTGGCCAGCGGCCGCGGCATCGAGATCGGCGAGCTGACGCGGGCGATGATCGAGGTCGCGGGCCGCCCCGAGCTCGAGCCGGAGCCGGCCCCGGCCGACTGGACCGCCGGCACCCGCCGGGTGGGCGATCCGGAACGCGCTGCGGCGGAACTGGGCTTCCGCGTCACGACGCCGCTCGAGAGCGGGCTGCGCGAGACGTGGAACTGGGTGCGCAGGCACCGATGAGCGCAGCGCACGCGTACGAGCTGTCCGTCGTCGCCCCCTGCTACAACGAGGCGAAGAACCTGCCCGAGCTGGTGGCCCGGCTCTCTCGCGTCTTCGAGAAGCGCGGCCTGCGCGGCCAGATCGTGCTCGTCGACGACGGCAGCCGCGACGACACCGGCGCCGTCGCCGACGCGCTCGCCGCCAGCCACCCGCACGTCGCCGTCGTCCACCACGAGGTGAACCGCGGCATCGCCGCCGGCTGGGACTCGGGCGTGGCGCGGGCCGAAGGCGAGTACGTCTGCCTGATCGACGCCGACCTGCAGAACCTGCCCGAGGACGTGTGGCGGCTCTACCGCGAGATCCGCTTCTCGCACGCCGACCTGGTCCAGGGCTGGCGGAGCACCTTCGGCCGCGAGCGCGACTCCCGCTACCTGCTGAGCAAGGGCCTCAACCTGCTGCTCAACACGCTGTTCGACATGGACGCCCGCGACAACAAGTCCGGCTTCGTGATCGCGCGGCGCGAGACGCTGCAGGACGTGCTCCACCGCCGCTACGACTACCACTACTTCCAGACCTTCATCACCGTGGCGGCGCGGGCCAAGGGCTACAGCATCCGCGAGGTCGAGACGCTGTTCGAGAGCCGGCTGCTCGGCGAGTCGTTCATGCCCAGCTTCCCGGTGCGGGTGGTGCTGCGCTGCTTCGTGGACCTCGCCAAGGGGCTCGTCGAGTTCCGCTTCGCCCGGCGCCGCGACACCCTGCTGGCCGACTTCCTCCGCGGCCGCGCGCCTTCGCCGCGGCGCTCGGCGCCGTTGCGCGGCTGGCGGCGGCGGCTGTTCGACCTGTTCTTCGCCACCATGCCGGCGCACAAGTGGATGATCACGCGCCAGGCCCGCGGCTACTACGAGGAGCTGCAGGACTCGCAGTGGCTGTCGAGCGCCGAGGTGCGCGAGCTGCAGGAGCGCAAGCTGCGGCGGCTGGTCGCCCACGCCTACGCCCACGTCGGATGGTGGCGGCAGCGGATGGACGAGCTGGGCCTGGGCCCGGCCGACATCCGGACCCTCGACGACCTGCCGCGGCTGCCGATGCTGGGCAAGGCCGACGTGCGCGAGAACCTGCACTTCGACCTGCTGGCCGACAACCTCGACAAGGGGCGGGTGCTGAAGGTCGCCACCAGCGGCTCCACCGGCGAGCCGTTCGTCTGCTACGCCGACCAGCACCAGCTCGAGATCCGCTGGGCCTCGACCCTGCGCAGCATGGAGTGGACCGGCTGGCGCTTCGGCGATCGGCAGGCCCGCTTGTGGCACCAGACGATCGGCATGAGCCCGTCGCAGGCCTTCCGCGAGCGGCTCGACGCGCTCCTGTCGCGGCGGCTGTTCATCCCCGCGTTCGAGATCAGCGAGGAGCGGCTGGAGCGCTTCGTGCGCGACCTCGAGCGCTACCGGCCGGTGCTGATCGACGGCTACGCCGAGTCGTTCCACTACATCGCCGAGTACCTGCGCCGGCGCGGGCCGCTCGCGCTGCAGCCGAAGGGCATCATCTCGTCGGCGCAGGCGCTCGACGACGAGAGCCGGAAGCTGATCGAGAGCGCCTTCGGCTGCCGCGTGTTCGACAAGTACGGCAGCCGCGAGTTCTCGGGCATCGCCTACGAGTGCGAGGCCCACGACGGCCACCACGTGGTGGCCGAGAGCTACGTCGTCGAGGTGCTGCGCGACGGCCGGCCGGCGCGGCCCGGCGAGGTCGGCGAGGTGGTGATCACCGACCTCAACAACCTGTGCCTGCCGTTCATCCGCTATCGCATCGGCGACCTGGCGGTGGCGATGGACCCGGCGGTCCCCTGTCCGTGCGGCCGCGGGCTGCCGCGGCTGGGGCGGATCGAGGGCCGGGTGCAGAGCCTGATCCTCGGCAGCAACGGGGCGGTGGTGCCCGGCACCTTCTTCGCCCACCTGTTCAAGGACTACGACTGGCTCGTGCGCCAGTACCAGGTGGTGCAGGAGCGTCCAGGCCAGATCACGCTCAAGGTCGTGCGCGGCCCGCGCTTCGACGCCGCCGCGTTCGAGCGCGAGCTGCTGTTCGCCCTGCGCCGCTTCCTCGGCGCCGACATGCAGATCGACGTCGAGCCCGTCGAGCAGATCGCGATGGTGCGGACGGGCAAGCGCCAGGCGACGCTGTCGCGCGTCCCGCTCGACTTCCAGCGCCTGCCACCCCCCGCCACGCGCTGAGCGCAGGTTGGGGGGCGGGCCTATGCGGCTCGCGTCATTTGCGGCGGGTGGCGATCGGCCCGGCCTCGGCCGCGCGGTCGCGGCCGGTCGCGTCGGGCACACTCACCCCGAGCAGGGAGCCAAGCGTCGGCGCGATGTCGTAGGGCGCGGCGGTCGCGTCGCCCGAGCTCCCCTTGCGGAACGCGCCGCCCCAGAACACCACCGGCACGTGGGTGTCGTAGGCGTGGTGGGTGCCGTGGCCCGAGCCGCGCACGTCCCAGTGCATCAGCACGCCGGGGCGCGGGAACAGGATCGCGTCGCCGCCGCGTTCGGGGTCGAACGCGTTGCGGGCGAACGCCGTGCGCGGATCGTCCTCGGGCCAGCTCGCGCGCTGCGAGGCGAGGTACACGGCCTCGAGCTCTTCCGCGAAGCCGCGGGCGATCACCTCGGGAAGCGCGCGGTCGAGGTCGGGCGTGTCGACGACGCGGCCCGCGGGCCCGCACGGGCCTTCGACCGTGCGCAGCGGCAGCGCCGCACGGTTGTAGAAGACGCTCCAGGTGATGTCGGTGAACAGCACGAGCTGGCCCGACGGCAGCGGGTCGTAGGGCACGCACAGCGCCTCGGCCAGCATCCGCGACAGCCGCCGCGGGAAGCTCGGGTACACCCGCTCGGACGTGATCAGCCGACCGCCTGGCGTGTCGAGGTCGTAGCGGCGGTGCGACTCGGGGATCGGCGCGAAGCCGTGGTCGGCGGAGAAGGCGAGCGCCAGCCTGTCGCGGCCGATCGTCTTCTCGAGCGCCTGCAGCACGCGCTCGATCTGCACGTCGACCCGGCGCAGCGCGTCGAGCGACTCCTCGGACTCGGCGCCGTAGTTGTGCGACACCAGGTCGTGGCTGGAGAGCGAGACGAGCAGCAGGTCGGACGCGCCCGCGCGGCGGCCGAGGCCGAGGCGCTCGTCCTCGACGAGCGCGATCGCCAGGTCGGCGACGAGCTCGTCCAGCATCGGCGTGTCGTACAGCGCCTCCCAGTAGTTGTCGGGGACCGGCGTGAGCTGCCCGTACTCGGCGAGCTTGTGCGGGAAGCGCAGGCCGCGGCGCGGGATCTGGAAGTCGGCGAGCGCGTCGTTCGCGACGAACCCCTTCGGCAGCTCGGTCGCGAGCGTGCGCGGCCGCCGCGGGTCGTCGAAGCCGGCGAACGGGGCGTCGGGGTCGGGCAGCGGGTGCCACTCGAGG
>JAANMY010000316.1_pt1 | contig 69357 bp, 62 predicted proteins | sample 7279691 | NCBI WGS metagenome assembly JAANMY01 (sample SAMN14094543, study PRJNA606508) | bioreactor metagenome | isolation source: A lab-scale SPAN reactor treating ammonium-rich wastewater day 388 | place: Ireland: Galway | collected 2018-02-07 | reverse complement strand
TTGCCCGCTGCCGCGGGCGCCTTGGGCGACCCACAAGAAGGGGGGCGCTCGCGCCCCCCTCTTGGCCGTTCCGGCCAATTCACCCCCCTGAGGATATTTAAGGCGCAAAGTTGGGGTGGCGCGTGGCAGCGACAATTTGATTCAAATTGTCTGTTTTTGTTCCAACTTTGTGCCTGAAATATCCTCGGGGGTTCCAAGGGGGTGGAAAACCCCATTGGCGGGGGTGCGGGGGCTGGCCCCCGCTGCGGCGCGCGGCCCCCTCGACGGGGGCCGCGCGCCGCCCCTCCTGCCCGGGCTCAGCCTGCCGCCCTGAGGCGGGTCATCAGGTCGCCGATCTGGGCGATGTCGGCATTGGCATAGGCGATGCGCATTTCGCGCGGGCCTGCCGGGTCGTCGGCGGGACGGAACATGGTGCCCGGCAGCATCAGCACGCCGGTTTCGGCCAGCAGGCGGCGCGCGACCTCGGGCGAGGGGGCGTCGAACGGGTGGCTGGCATAGGCGAAATAGGCGCCGCAGCCGCGCAAGTCCCAGCCCGGCAGGGTGGCGAATCCCTCGATCATCGCCGCGCGTCGCCGCAGGATTTCGGCTCGTTCGCCTGCCAGCCAGTCCTCGAGGTTTTCCAGCCCCCAGAGCGCCGCCATCTGTCCGGGGCCGGAGACGCAGATCGTCACGGTATCGAGGAATTTCTCGATCTCGGCCAGGCGGGCGGGCGAGGCGGCGATGGCGCCGACGCGGTGGCCGGTCAGGCGGTAGGCTTTGGAAAAGCTGTAGAGATGGATGAAGCTGTCGTCCCAGTCGGGGTTTTGGAACAGCCGGTGCGGCGCGCCGCTCTCGGTGTGGAAATCGCGGTAGGTTTCATCGACGATCAGGGCGATGCCGTGGCGGTCGGCGAAGGCGGCAAAGGCGTCGAGGGTCTCGGCGCTGTATTCGACGCCGCCGGGGTTGTTGGGTGTGACCAGGGCGATGGCCCGGGTGCGCGGCGTGATGAGGGCGGCGGCCTGTTCGGGGTCCGGTTGCAGGCCGGGGCCGGTGGGCAGCGGCAGGGCCTCGATCCCGTTCATGCTGAGCCACATGACGTGGTTGAAATACCAGGGCGTCGGCAGGATCACCGAATCGCCGGGTGCCGCCAGCGTGGCGATCACCGCGCAGAAGGCCTGGTTGCAGCCCGAGGTCAGCGCCATCTGCCGCGCCTCGACCCGGCCGCCATAGAGGGCGGCGGTGCGCGCCGCCAGCCGTTCGCGCAGGTCGGTGTTGCCCAACACCGGGGAATAGAGGTGGATCGCCGGGTCTTGTTCGATGGCGCGCGCCATGGCGGCGCGCATCGGCGCCGGGGGCGGATCGACCGGCGCGGCCTGCGACAGGTTGAGCAGCGGCAACCCCTCGGGCAGCCGGGTTTCGGTCAGCCAGCGGCGGGCCTCCATCACCGGCGGGGCGAAGGTGGCGGCAAAGGCGGGGTTCAGCAGCAGGGGCATGGTGCGCTCGGGTTGGGGTGGGGCCAGAGTGCCGCAGCCCGGGGGGAACGGCAAGGCGGCTCAGGGGCGCCGCGCGCGCACGGCGGCCAGCAGACCGGCGGCGCCCAGCACGGCGAGATAGGCCAGCGGCAGCGGCCGCCCGGCGGCGGCGTGCAGCAGGCAGGCGACGGCGACGCCCAGCCCGTAGGTGGCAAGGCCCAGCGCCACCGGGCGGCCCAGATCGGCGCGGCGGCGGGCGAAATTGGCCATCAGCCCCAGCGTCAGCAGCATGGTGGCGATCAGCCGCCCGCTCAGCGCGTCCTGCGGCCAGAGCCAGAGCGCCGGGACGGGCCCCTGCGGCGTGGCCATCAGGGCGAGGCCCCAGAGGGTGAACAGCGCCGTGGCGAGGCTCCAGAGGCGGCGCTCGGCCGGGGCGGGGGCCGGGGCGCGGCGCAGGTCAGGCGCGCGGACCATGCCCAGCAGCGCCCCTGCCGCCAGCCCGGCGGCGATGGCGGTAAAGCCCCAGGCGAGCGGATCGCCCCAGTCGAGCCGGTCGCGGTGCACGAGGAAAATCGCGGCGATCAGCGGGGTCAGATAGGTGGCGATCATCGCCAGTAGCAGCCTGACGCGGGCCGGATCGGGGCGTGCGAGGGTGCAAAAGCCGACGACGGCAAAGGCGAGGCCGGCCGCGGCGAGGAAGCGGAAGGCGAGCGGCGGCAGGGTCCAGGCAAAGCTGGCGGGCAGCGCCATCCACCAGAAGGGCGCGCCCAGCAGCCCGCCGGCGGTGGCGAGCGCCAGGGTGGCGCGGGTCAGCGGGCGCAGCGTCGCCAGCGGCAGGCGGTAGCGCCGCAGCAGGGCGGCGGTGGCGCCCGCCAGCAACAGCAGGACGGCGAGGTTGACGGCGAGGGGCGGCATGGCGGCTCCGGTGGGCTGGGTGGCGCAGGTTAGGGCCGCAGGCGCCCGGGGCGCAAGCCGTTGCTGCGCCGGTTGCGGGCGCCCGGCTCTTGCCATCGCGGCGCGGCTGCCGCATCAGGGGGGCCGTTCTGACCCGAGCCCGAGGCCCCATGACCCCCGCTGCGCGCGACGCTGCCGCCATCGAGATCCTCAACCGCTGGCGCGGCGGGCAGGCGCTGGAGGCGGCGTTGACCGGCTGGGCGCGCGCCAGCCGGTTCGCCGGCTCGGGCGACCGCGAGGCGGTGCGTGACATCGTGTTTCAGGCGGTGCGCCGGGCGCGATCAGCCGCGGCGCTGGGCGGCGGCGAGGACGGGCGCGCGCTGCTGCTGGGGCTGGCACGCGAGGCCGGGGCGGCGCCGCCGGGCTGGACCGGCGCGGGCCATGCGCCCGCACCGTTGAGCGCCGACGAGGCGGACCGGTTGGCGGCGCCGCGGCCCGATCTGGCGCCGGGGGTGGCGCTGGATTGCCCCGACTGGCTGCTGGCGCCGTTCGAGGCGGCGCTGGGGGCCTCGGCAGCGGCGGTGCTGGCGCGGATGCGCGACCGGGCGCCGGTGTTCGCGCGGGTCAACCGCGCCCGCGCCGGGCGCGAGGCGGTGATCGCCGAACTGGCGTCCGAGGGGATCGAGGCCCGGCCGCATCCGCTGGCCGCGACGGCGCTGGAGATCACCGGCAACGCCCGGCGGCTGCGCACCACCGCCGCGTTTCTGGAGGGCCGGATCGAGCTGCAGGACGCCGCCAGCCAGGCGATTGCCCTCGATTTCGCCCACGCCGCACGCGGCGAGGTGCTGGATTACTGCGCGGGCGGCGGCGGCAAGGCGCTGGCGCTGGCCGCCGAGGGGCTGAGTGTCAGCGCCCATGACGCCGATCCGCGCCGCATGGCCGATCTGCCCGCGCGGGCGAAACGGGCCGGGGCGCGGGTGCGGGTGCTGGCCGGGGCGCCGGGCGGGGCCTGGGCGGCGATTCTGGCCGATGCGCCCTGTTCGGGCTCTGGAAGCTGGCGGCGCGCGCCCGAGGCGAAATGGGCCTTTACCGCCGAACGGCTGGCGGCGCTGACGGCGATTCAGGATGATATCCTGCGCCGCTGCGCCGCGCTGACCGCGCCGGGCGGGCTGCTGGGCTATGCCACCTGCTCGATGCTGGGCGCCGAGAACGAGGCGCGCGTGGCGGATTTTCTGGCCGCGCATCCCGGCTGGCGCTGCGAGGCCGAGCGGCGGCTGTCGCCGCTGGACGGTGGCGACGGCTTTTATCTGGCCCTGCTGCGCCGGGGCTGAACTGCGGCGGCGTGGCGGCTTGCGCAATCAACCCGAGGTGGTAGGGTTAAGGCGTTAATCCGGCCTTAACCCCTTGGGACGACAACAAGACGCATGCCTCAGCTTGCCCGCCCGCCCGAGTCGTTTCTTTCGCCGGACAGCCGGTCGCAGGCCGCTGCCGCCCCGGTGCTGACCGAGGCGCCGACCGGCGCGTTCCTGGAACCGCTGCTGCGCGTCGCGCCGTCGAGCCGCTGGCTGCTGCTGGGCGCCGGGTTGCTGGCGCTGGTCGCGGCGGGGCTGGTGCTGGCCGGGCTCACCGTGGCGGCGCTGGTGGTGGCGACGGCGGCGGTCACGCTGGGGCTGTTCGCCGCGGCTGCAACCACGGCGGAACGGCTGCTGCGCGCACGCCAGACCAGCCGCGGCGCGATCTTTGCCCGCGCCGCGGCGCATGACCCCGATCCGGTGATTGTCACCGACCTGCAGGGCCGGGCCTGCGCCGTCAACCGCGCCGCCGCCGACTCGTCCGAGCCCATCGCCCGGCTGGAGCCCTGGTGCGTGGATTCGGCGCAGGTGGCGGGATCGCTGATGTCCGAGGTGCGCAGGCGCGGCAGCGCGGTGCGGGAATTCTGGCGTCAGGGCAGGGGGTTGCGCCTGACCCTTCATTTCGCCGACGAGGGGCGCGACCTGATTGTCTGGCATTTTGCGCCGACCCAGCGCGGCGGCGCCCGCGGCATCGAGGCGCTGGGCCTGCCGGTGCTGACCCGCGACGGCGGCGAGGTGCGGGCCAATGCCGCGGCGCGGCTGCTGGCCGAGGGCCACGAAGAGGCGATCCTGGCCGGGATCGAATCGGCGCAGCGCGCCGGGGCGGTGGTGCCGATCGAGATCGACCTGCCCGGCGGGCAACCGGCGCAGGCGCTGCCGGTCCCGGCCCGCGACGGGCTGACCGATGTGGTGCTGGTGCCGCTGCGCGCGCTGGGCGGCGTGGCGACCGCGGCACCGCCCGCGGCGATCTTCGAGGAAATCCCGGTGGCGCTGGCGCAGATCGACGCGCAGGGCCGCATCGATGTCACCAACCGCCACGCCCGGGCCCTGCTGGGCCTGACCGCCGACGAGCCGCGCTTCTTCTGGGAGGTGGTCGAGGGGCTGGGCCGCCCGGTCGCCGACTGGCTGGACGACGCCCGCGCCGGGCGCGCCCTGGGCCGCCCCGAGGTGCTGCGCGCAACCATGAGCGGCCAGGAAACCTATGTGCAGATCATCCTGCGCCGGGCGACCGGCCAGAATTCCGAGGGGGTTCTGGTCGCCGTCATCTCGGATGCGACGGAATTCAAATCGCTCGAAGCGCGCTTCGTGCAAAGCCAGAAGATGCAGGCGATCGGTCAGTTGGCCGGTGGAATCGCGCATGATTTCAACAATTTGCTGACGGCGATTTCCGGCCATTGCGATCTGTTGCTGCTCAACCGCGACCGGTTCGATCCCGATTACAACGACCTGCTGCAGATCCACCAGAACGCCAACCGCGCCGCCGCGCTGGTGCGTCAGTTGCTGGCTTTCTCGCGCAAGCAGACCCTCAAGCCCGAGGTGGTCAGCCTCGAAAGCCTGCTCGAGGATCTGACGCATCTGCTGACCCGGCTGGTCGGCGAACGCATCAGCCTGAGCCTGACCCACGATCCCGAGGTCGCGGCGATCCGCGCCGACCGCCGCCAGTTGGAACAGGTCATCATGAACCTGGTGGTCAACGCCCGCGACGCCATGCCGATGGGCGGCACGATCCGCATCGAAACCGAGGCCCGGCATCTGCCGACCGGCCATGCGCAGGGCCGCGCGCAGGTGCCGCCGGGCGAATATGCGGTGATCCGGGTGATCGATCAGGGGATCGGCATCCCCGCCGACATCATCGACAAGATCTTCGAACCGTTCTTTACCACGAAAAAGGTCGGCGAGGGCACCGGGCTGGGCCTGTCCACGGCCTACGGCATCGTCAAGCAGATGGGCGGCTATATCTTTGCCGATTCGGTCGAGGGGGCGGGCACGGTCTTCAGCCTCTATTTCGGCGCCGAACCGCATCTTGCCGCCGAGGGGGCCCGCCCGCTCGCCCCGCCGCCCCCGGCCGAGGCGCCCGAGGCCGGGGCGCCGCCACCGCCCGCCGCCCGCGAAACCGCCCCGTCGCCAAAGGCGCTGCCCAAGGCGCTGCACGGCGGCTCGGTCCTTCTGGTCGAGGACGAGGCGCCGGTGCGCGCCTTTGCCGCCCGCGCCCTCCGGCTGCAGGGCTATCAGGTGTTCGAGGCGCAGGACGGTGAACAGGCGCTGGATTTCCTGGCCGATCCGGCGATCCGCGTCGATCTCTTCGTCACCGATGTGGTGATGCCGGGCATCGACGGCCCCGGCTGGGTGGCCGAGGCGCTGCACAACCGCCCGGGCACGCCGGTGGTGTTCATGTCGGGCTATACCGAGGACACGCTGAGCGCGGCGCTGGTGCGGATCCCGCGCGCGGTTTTCCTGGGCAAACCCTTCTCGTTGCGCGACCTGAGCGAGACCATCGCCCGCCAACTGGCCCCCGACGGCGTCGCCAGCCCACCGTGAGCGGTCGCCAACGGCGCTTGCAACACGGGGCGGGGCTGCTAGGAAGGGCCAACCCCATCGCAGCCTTGGACATGCCGTGACCGAAACCCTCGCCGCCCGTATCCGCCACACCATCGACACCAAGACCAAACCGCTGGGCGCGCTGGGCCGGATCGAGGATCTGGCGGCGCAGATCGCCCTGTTGCAGGGCAGTACGGCGCCGGTGATGTCGGCCTGCACGCTGACCATCTTTGCCGCCGACCACGGCATCGCCCATGCCGGGGTCTCGGCCTTTCCGCAGGTGGTGACGGGGCAGATGGTGTTGAATTTCCTCGCCGGAGGTGCCGCGGCCAATGTCTTTGCCCGGGTCGGCGGCGTGGCGCTGCAGGTGGTCGATGCCGGGGTGGCGGGGGAGCCGATCCAACATCCGGCGCTGATCGACCGGCGGATCGGCGCGGGCACGGCGAATTTCCTCACCGGCCCGGCGATGAGCGCGGATCAGGCGCAGCAGGCGCTGGAGCACGGCGCGGCGATCGCCCGCGCGGCACAGGGCGAGGCGCTGGCTTACGGCGAGATGGGCATCGCCAATACCGCCACCGCCGCGGCGCTGGCGCACAAGCTGACCGGCCTGCCGCTGGCCGATCTGGTCGGGCGCGGCACCGGGCTGGACGATGCCGGGGTCGGCCGCAAGCTGGCGGTGCTGACCGAGGCCTGCGCGCGCACCGGGGCGCTGACCCCGGTGCAGGCGATGGCCGAATATGGCGGCTTCGAGATCGTCATGATGACCGGCGCCATGCTGGAAACGGCGCGGGCCGGGCGGGTGGTGATCGTCGATGGTTTCATCGCCACGGCGGCGGCGCTGCTGGCGACCAGGCTGGAGCCCGCCTGCCGCCAAGCCATGGTTTTCGCACATAAATCCCACGAATCCGGCCATCGGGCGCTGCTGGAACATCTGCGGGCCGCGCCGCTGCTGGATCTGGAGATGCGGCTGGGCGAGGGCACCGGCGCGCTGCTGGCCTGGCCGTTGCTGAAGGCGGCGGCGGCGATGATGACCGACATGGCCAGCTTCGAGACCGCCGGCGTCTCGACCCGCGACTGAGCCGGTGCGGGGCGCGCGCGCGGCGCTGGCCTTCCTGACTCGGCTGCCCGCCGGGCCGCTGGACGCAGCCGATTTCGCCCGCGCACCCGGTTGGTTCGCCGTCGTCGGGCTGGGTCTGGGCGCGGCGATGGCGGGCGGCTGGTGGCTGGCGGCCTGGGCCTGGACCCCGTTGTTGGCGGCGCTGGCCGCGGTGGTGCTGGGCCTGCTGCTGACCGGCGCGCTGCACGAGGACGGGCTGGCCGACAGTTTCGACGGGCTGGGATCGGGGCGCCCGGCAGACCGCGCGCTGGAAATCATGCGCGACAGCCGCATCGGCAGCTTTGGCGCGCTGGCGCTGGGCGTGGCGCTGGCGGCGCGGGTGGCCGCGCTGCTGGCGCTGGGGGGGCTGGCGCCGGTGGCGCTGATCGCCGGGCAGGGCCTCAGCCGGGCCGGAATGGCGCTGATGCTGAGCGCCGGGCCCTATGTGCGGGCCTCAGGCGCCGGAACCGGCATGACCGGGCCGCTGGGCCGCGGGGCGCTGGTGCTGGTGCTGGCGGCCGCGGCGGCGATGGCGCTGACCTTCTGGGCGGCGGGCTGGGCCGTGCTGACCGGGCTGGCCGGGCTGGCGCTGGCGCAGGCGGCGATGCGATCCTGGGCGCGGCACCGGCTGGGCGGGATCACCGGCGACATTCTGGGCGCGGCGCAGGTACTGGGCGATCTGGGCTTTCTGCTGGGGCTGCTGGCATGGCGCTGATCCTCTTGCGCCATACCCGGCCCGAGGGCGCCGAGGGGCTGTGCTATGGCCGCAGCGATCTGGCGCTGGCGGCGGATTTCGCCGCCCATGCCCAGAGGATCGCCACGCAACTGCCTAAGGTGACGCGGATATTGACCTCTCCGCTCTCGCGTTGCCGCAGGCTGGCCGAGGCCGTCGCCGCGTTGCGCGGTCTGTCGGTCGAGATCGACACCGGGCTGGTCGAGATGGATTTCGGCCGCTGGGAAAATCGCCCCTGGCAGGCGATCCCGCGCGATGAACTCGACGCCTGGCGCGACGATTTTCTGGCGGCGCGCCCGCATGGCGGCGAATCGGTGCAGGATCTGGCCGACCGCGTCGGCGCGGCGCTGGACGCCGCGGCGCAGGGCGCGCGCCCGGCGCTGCTGGTCACGCATGCCGGGGTCATCAAGGCCGCCCGCGTCGCGCTGGGGCAGACCGACGGCTGGCAATCGCAGATCGGTTTCGGCGAATGGATGAGGATCGACACATGGCGCTGACGCTGGTTCTGGGCGGCGCGCGGTCGGGGAAGAGCGCCCTGGCCGAACGTCTGACATTGGCCTGCGACGGCGCTCCGCGCTATATCGCCACCGCCGAGGCCTGGGATGACGAGATGCGCGAGCGCATCGCCCGGCACCGCGCGCAGCGCGACGGGCAGGGCTGGCAAACGCTGGAGGCGCCGCTGGCGCTGGTCGCGGCCCTGGCCGAAGATCCGCAGAGCCCCACGCTGGTCGATTGTCTGACCTTGTGGCTGACCAATCACTTGCTGGCCGAATCGGATCTGGAGACCGAGGGCGCGCGGCTGTTGCAGGCGCTGGCATCGCGCCCGGGTCCGACCTTTGTGGTGGCCAATGAGGTCGGTCTGGGCATCGTGCCCGACAATGCGCTGGCGCGGCGGTTCCGCGATGCTGCCGGGCGGCTCAACCAGCAGGTGGCGGCGCGGGCCGACACGGTGATCCTGGTCACGGCGGGGCTGCCGCTGACGCTCAAGAGCCCCTGAGCGCCTCGGCCAGATTGCCCGATCCCAGCCGCGCCCGGGCGGCTTCGGCATCAAGCCCCAGCGCCAGCATGATCACGGCCACCTTGATACTGCCGCCCCCGGCCAGGGCGGCGGCGGCGCGATCGGGGCTGACCCCGGCCAGATCGGCGACCATGGCGATGGCGCGGGCCTGCAGCTTGGCATTGGTCGGCCGCATCTGCACCATGCGGCCGCGGTAGACCGCGCCAAGGCGGATCATCACCCCGGTGGACAGACAATTCAGCAATACTTTCTGGGCGGTACCGGCCTTCATTCGCGTAGACCCGGCAATGATTTCCGCGCCGGTATCGGCCAGCAGGGCGATGTCGCATTCGCGCAGCATCGGGCTGTCGGCGGCGTTGACGATGGCCAGCGTCAGCGCCCCCAGGCCCCGCGCCGCCGCCATCCCGGCCCGCACATAGGGCGTCCGACCCGAGGCGGCGACGCCGATCACCACATCCGCGGGTGCCAGCGACAGGGCGGCGAGGGCCGCGGGCGCCGCCGATTCGCTGTCCTCCGCGCCCTCGACGGCGTGAAGGATCGCGCGTTCGCCGCCCGCCATCAGCGCGATGGCGCGTTCCGGCGGCCAGTCGAAGGTCGGCGGCAATTCGGCGGCGTCCAGCACCGCGAGGCGGCCCGAAGTGCCCGCGCCAAGGTAAATTATCCGCCCGCCGCGCGACAGCCTGTCGGCGACGGCGTCGATGGCGCGGGCCAGATCGGCGCGGCTGGCGCTGGCGGCGGCGACGGCCGCAAGCTGGGTTTCCAGCAGGGCGGCGGCGAGGTCGTCGGTCGGCCAGCTTTCGATCCCGGCAAAGCGGGCGGCGGCGTGTTCGGTGCTGCTCATGCGGCGCTCCGGCGGGCGAGGGTTGCGGCGTGGCGGGCGGCGTCGGGCCGGGGATAGGCCAGCGTCAGGCCGGGCGTGGCGGCTTCGAGCGCAGCGCGGATCGTCGGATGCAGGCCGATGACCCCGCCGATCACCGCCACCGGCGCGGGCCCGGCGCGGGCGACCAGCGCCCGGGCGAGCCGCGCCAGTTCGGCCCCGGCGCGGGCCATGAGATCGAGCGCGACGGGATCGCCACGATGCGCCGCCTCGGCGACCGGCCGCGCGAGGGTGCCGATGGCGCCGCGATCCTGGCCATAGACGAAACGGCGCGTCACCTCCCAGTCGGCGCCGCCGAGGGCGGTGAACAGCGCCTCGGCCAGCGCCTCGGCACCCTGGGGTCGGCCGTGTTCGTCGATGCGGCGCCAGAGCGCATCGAGGGCGCGCAGGGCGATCCAGGCGCCGGACCCGGCATCGTCGATCAGCGTGCCGCGCCCGCCGATCAGCGTGACGCCGCCCTGCAGGGAAAACCCGACCGAGCCGGTCCCGGCGGCGACCAGATGCCCGCCGCCCAGCGGCCAGACCGCCTGCCAGGCGAGGACCATGTCATTGACGATGCTCAGGTTTTCGGGGGGGAGCGCCAGGGCCTCGCTCGCTGCGGCCCGCAGGGCGGGATCGGCGGCGAACCCCGCGCCGGTGACGCCCAGATAGGCGCCCGACAGCGGGCCAAGCCGGGCGCGGACCGGCGCCAGCGCCGCCTGAAAGCGCGCGCGCGCGGCGCTGTCGAACACCAGCCCGGTGGCGCCCGGGGTCTCGCCCTGCGCCGTCACGCGGTCTGCCGCATCGACGGCGACCCAGCGCGTCGCGGTGCCGCCCATGTCCACGCCCAGCCAGGCCATCGCCATCCCCCGGAATTCCGCCGCGACCCTAGCGCGGGCCGGGGGCGCGGTCAAACTGGCGCTTGAAGGTCTGACATTGCACTTTTCCGCGATTCCTCAGTCCGGGGTGAACCAGAGCGCGCCGCTGTGCAGGCGGCGGATCAGGTCGCTCTGGCCGCGCGCGCCGGTCTGGGCGAAGATCTGCTTCGAACAGGAGCGGGCGGTTTCGATAGTCCAGCCGAGCTGCGCCGCGGCCTCGGCCAGGGTGGCGCCGTCGCAGAGCAGCGCGGCGAGGCGGGTCTCGCTGCGGCTGAGGCCGAGCGCCTCGGACAGTGGGATCAGCGCGCGGGCAAGGGCGCGCGGCGGCTGGCGCAGGGCGGCGCGCAGGACCGGCTCCAGCCCGGGCGCAGGGGCCGAGAGGCCGGGGAACAGCGACAGCTCCAGCCCGCCCAGCGATACGAGCTGCGGCGGATAAGTGGCTGACATCGCGCGGTCCATGGCGCGGCGCAGCGCCCGGGCGCGCAGCGGATCGGCCAGATCGAACCGCCCGTCGCCCGCAAGGCGCAGGCCCTCGGCGGCGGCGATCATCGCTCGCGCCTGCGGGTCGGCATCGACCAGACGGCCCGCCGCGTCAAACCACAGCCAGCCCGCGCCCAGGTCGCGGGCCAGCGCGGCGGTCTGACGGGCCTGCGCCCGCTCGCGGGTCAGCGACAGCCAGCTCTCGACCGCCGGACCCAGATGTGGGGCGAGGCGCAGCAATTGCGCGCTGTCTGCGGCCCGGAAGTCATTGAAATTCTGGCTTATCACCAGCCAGGCGCGGGTTTCGGCGCGCGGGTTGACGCGCAGGGCGCGCAGCGGCGTGGCAAGGCCCAGCTCACCCTCGGCATAGAGCCGCTCGGCTCGCATGGCGCGCAGGGCGTCGCGCGACGGCAGCGGCGGCGCCTCGGCGGTAGTAAAACTGAGCGGCCCGGCGCCGGTGTCGATCAGCAGGGCGGCGGCGCGGGCGCGGGTCAGGCGGGCGAGCGCATCGAGAAACGCCGACCAGCCGTCGCGGGCGGCGCCGGTATAGAGCAGACGCAGGATGTCGGCCTCTTCGGAGCGGCCTGTCATCGGCGGTTTCCCGGCTTTGTCATGCGATGACCCCCCATATGGGGGGTTCTCTTGCTGTGGCGCGCTGCTATCTGCCTGTCAACCGAGAAACGACAAGGAAACGGGAATGTCCGTCAAGACCCTGACCCATCTGCAGCGGCTGGAAGCCGAGAGCATCCACATCCTGCGCGAGGTGGTCGCCGAGGCCGAAAAGCCGGTGATGCTGTACAGCGTCGGCAAGGATTCGGCGGTGATGCTGCATCTGGCCAAGAAGGCGTTCTACCCGGCGCCGCCGCCCTTTCCGCTGCTGCATGTCGATACGACGTGGAAATTCAAGGACATGTACAAGCTGCGCGACAGGGCGGCGGCACAGGCGGGGATGGAACTGCTGGTCTATCAGAACCCCGAGGCCAAGGCGCGCGGCATCAATCCGTTCGATCACGGCGGGCTGCACACCGATATGTGGAAAACCGAGGGGCTGAAACAGGCGCTGGACCATTACGGGTTCGACGCGGCCTTTGGCGGCGCCCGGCGCGACGAGGAAAAGAGCCGCGCCAAGGAGCGGGTGTTCTCGTTCCGGTCGGCCAATCATCGATGGGACCCGAAAAGCCAGCGGCCGGAATTGTGGCGCCTCTATAACGCGCGCAAGGCCAAGGGCGAGAGCATGCGGGTGTTCCCGATCTCGAACTGGACGGAGCTGGATATCTGGCAATACATCCATCTGGAAGGTATTGAAATCGTGCCGCTTTATTTCAGTGCTCCCCGGCCAACGGTGGTGCGCGACGGGCTGATCCTGATGGTCGATGACGACCGCTTCCCGCTGCGCGAGGGCGAGGTGCCGGTGGAACGCTCGATCCGGTTCCGCACGCTGGGGTGTTACCCGCTGACCGGCGCGGTGGAGAGCGCGGCGACAACCCTGCCCGAGGTGATCCAGGAGATGCTACTGACGACGACGTCGGAACGGCAAGGCCGGGCGATCGACCACGATCAGGCGGCGTCGATGGAGAAGAAAAAGCAGGAAGGCTATTTCTGAGCCGCCGCTTTCTCGCAGAATTTCAACACCCTCTGAGGTGATCTTATGAACGAAATCTACAAGACCGATGCGCTGATTGCGCAGGATATCGACGCCTATCTGGAAACCCATCAGCACAAGACCATGCTGCGCTTCATCACCTGCGGGTCGGTGGATGACGGCAAGAGCACGCTGATCGGGCGGCTGCTGTATGACAGCAAGATGATCTTCGAGGATCAGCTTGCGGCGCTGGAGGCCGACAGCAAGCGCGTCGGCACGCAGGGGCAGGAAATCGACTTTGCCCTGCTGGTCGATGGTCTGGCCGCCGAGCGCGAGCAGGGCATCACCATTGATGTGGCTTACCGCTTCTTTGCCACCGAAAAGCGGAAATTCATTGTCGCCGATACCCCGGGGCATGAGCAATACACCCGCAACATGGTGACGGGGGCCTCGACCGCCGATCTGGCGGTGATCCTGATCGATGCCCGCAAGGGCGTGCTGACGCAGACGCGGCGGCATTCGTATCTGGTGCATCTCCTGGGCATCCGCCACATCGTGCTGGCGGTGAACAAGATGGATCTGGTCGGCTATGATCAGGCGGTGTTCGAGCGGATCGTCGCGGATTACCGGGCCTTTGGCGCCAGCATCGGCATCACCGAGTTCACGGCGATGCCGATTTCGGGCTTCAAGGGCGACAATATCACCGCCCCCAGCGCCAATATGCCCTGGTACAGCGGGCCGGTGCTGCTGCCCTATCTGGAATCGGTCGAGCTGGACATCGCCGCCGATCAGGCGCTGCCGTTCCGCATGCCGGTGCAATGGGTCAACCGGCCGAACCTCGATTTCCGCGGTTTCGCCGGGATGATCGCCAGCGGCAGCGTGAAGCCGGGCGATGCGGTGCGGGTGCTGCCCTCGGGCAAGACCTCGACCATCGCGCGGATCGTGGCGCTGGGTGGCGACAGGGATGTGGCGGTGGCCGGGGAATCGGTGACGCTGACGCTGGCCGATGAAATCGACTGCTCGCGCGGGCAGGTGATCGTCGCGGCGCAGGCGCCGCTGGAGGTGGCCGACCAGTTCGAGGCCAGCGTCGTCTGGATGGACGAGCAGGAGATGGTCGCGGGCCGGGCCTACTGGCTGAAGATCGGCACGCAGACGGTGTCGGCCAAGGTGAGCCAGCCGAAATACGAGATCAACGTCAACACGCAGGAGCATCTGGCGGCCAAGACGCTGGATCTGAATTCGATCGGCGTGGCGAATATCACCACCGACCGGGAAATCCCCTTTGCCCCCTATGCGGAAAGCCGCGATCTGGGCGGGTTCATCCTGATCGACAAGATCACCAACCGCACGGTGGCGGCGGGGATCATCCATTTCTCGCTGCGCCGGGCGCAGAACATCCACTGGCAGGCGATGGACATCAGCCGCGAGCATCACGCGTCGATGAAGCATCAGAAACCGGCGGTGCTGTGGCTGACCGGGCTGTCGGGGTCAGGCAAATCGACCATCGCCAACGCGGTGGAGCGCAAGCTGGCGCGGATGAACCGGCACACGTTCCTCCTGGACGGCGACAACGTGCGCCACGGGCTGAACAAGGATCTGGGTTTCACCGAGGCCGACCGGGTGGAGAACGTGCGCCGGGTGGGCGAGGTGGCCAAGCTGATGACCGATGCCGGGCTGATCGTCATCACCGCCTTCATCTCGCCGTTCCGGTCCGAGCGCGACATGGTGCGCGGGATGATGCAGCCGGGCGAGTTCATCGAGGTGTTCGTGGACACGCCGCTGAGCGTGGCCGAGGGGCGCGATGTGAAGGGGCTCTATGCCAAGGCGCGGGCCGGGCAGTTGAAGAACTTTACCGGCATCGATTCGCCCTATGAGGCGCCCGATCATGCGGAAATCCGCATCGACACCACGGCGATGAGCGCGGATGAGGCGGCGGATGTGATCATCGCCCGTCTGATCCCCTGATCGCAGCCACAGGCTGACCGCCGCCGCCGGGCCCCCTCCGGCGGCGGTTTTGTGCTGTTGCGGGGTGCCGGTTTTGCGGGCAGAGCCGGGCAAACTGGCCTGCTGTCGGCCGCCGGGTGCGTTTCCCGGTGGCAAGCGCCGCGTCTGGCCCTAAGGTGGGGCGGAATCAGCGACAAGGCTCGAGCATGGCGATCTACGCGTCCATCCACCATCTGACCCATTACAAATATGACCGCCCGGTGACGCTGGGGCCGCAGATCATCCGTCTGCGTCCGGCGCCGCATTCGCGCACCCGGGTAATCTCGCATTCGCTGAAGGTCAGTCCGGGCGGGCATTTCGTGAACCACCAGCAAGACCCTTACGGCAACTGGCTGGCGCGGTTCGTGTTTCCCGAGCCGGTGCGCGAATTCAGGATCGAGGTCGATCTGGTCGCCGACATGACGGTTTACAATCCGTTCGACTTTTTCGTCGAGGAAAGCGCCGAGCATTGGCCGTTCGAATACCCGGCCGAGCTGACCGAGGATCTGTCGATCTATCGGCGCCCTGAACCCGAGGGGCCGAAGCTGGCGCAGTTGATCGGCGGGCTGGATTTCTCGCGTCAGCGGACGGTGGACATGCTGGTGGCGCTGAACGCGCGCATCGCGCAGGTGGTGAATTACACGATCCGGCTGGAGCCGGGGGTGCAGACGCCCGAGGAAACGCTGGAGATCGGTTCGGGATCGTGCCGCGATTCCAGTTGGTTGCTGGTACAGGTGCTGCGGCATCTGGGCTTTGCGGCGCGGTTCGTGTCGGGCTATCTGATCCAGTTGGCGCCGGATGTGAAATCGCTGGACGGGCCTTCGGGGACCGAGGTGGATTTCACCGATCTGCACGCCTGGTGCGAGGTGTTCCTGCCCGGCGCCGGGTGGATCGGGCTCGATCCGACCTCGGGGCTGTTCACCGGCGAGAGCCATATCCCGCTGGCCGCGACGCCGCATTTTCAGAACGCGGCGCCGATCTCGGGCGGGTTCACGGCGGCGGGCACGCCCGAGACCGAATTCGCCTTTGACATGCAGGTGCGCCGGGTGGCCGAGCATCCGCGCATCACCAAGCCGTTCTCGGATGAAAGCTGGGACCGGCTGAACGCGCTGGGGCGTCAGGTGGATGCCGCGCTGGTGGCGGGCGATGTGCGGCTGACGATGGGCGGCGAGCCGACCTTTGTGTCGGTCGATGATTTCGAATCGGCGGAATGGAACACCGCCGCCGTGGGGCCGCAGAAACGCGCGCTGGCCGACGATCTGATCCGCCGGTTGCGCGGGCGGTTCGCGCCGGGCGGCTTTTTGCATTACGGGCAGGGCAAGTGGTATCCCGGCGAGAGCCTGCCGCGCTGGACCTTTTCGCTGTACTGGCGCCGCGACGGGCAGCCGGTGTGGAAGAACCCCGATCTGGTGGCGCGCGAGGATCGGCCGGTGGCGGCCGGGGCTGACGAGGCCGGGCGCTTCATGGCGAGTTTCGCCAAGAACCTCGGCCTCGATCCCGGGTTTGCCCAGCCGGCCTACGAAGATCCGGCGGAATGGATCCTCAAGGAGGCCAATCTGCCGCCCAATGTGACGCCCGACAATCCGCGGCTGAAGAACCCCGAGGACAGGGCGCGGTATGCCCGCGTGTTTGACCGGGGCCTGACCGAGGCCTCGGGCTATGTGTTGCCGATCCAGTATTGGCAATCGGCGGACCGGCCGGTGAAATGGCGCTCGGAATTGTGGAAGCCGCGGCGCGGCAAGATCTATCTGGTGCCGGGGGACAGCCCGGTGGGATTCCGGCTGCCGCTGGGCTCGTTGCCCTATATCCCGCCCGCGGCCTATCCCTATTCCTATCCCGCCGATCCGACGCTGCCGGTGGCGCCGCTGGCCGATTTCCACGGCCGTTTTGCCGAACGCCGCCGTCAGGTCGAGGACGAGATCGCCCGGCTGGCGCGCGAAGAGGCCGAGCAGGCGGCGATGCTGCCGCCGGTGACGCCGGGGCATGTGCAGGGCTCGCGCCCCGGCGCGCCCGAGGCCGAGCGCCAGCGCTTCCAGCCGCAGGACGGGCATCTGGGGGCCGGGGTCGATCCGGCGGGCGGGGCGGTGCGCACCGCCATCGCCATCGAGCCGAGGGACGGGCGGCTGTGTCTGTTCATGCCGCCCTGCGACACGCTGGAGGAATATCTGGAGCTGCTGGCCAATGCCGAGGTGACGGCGGCCGAGCTGAACCTGCCCATCCATATCGAAGGCTATGCGCCGCCCAACGACCCGCGGCTGAACGTGATCCGCGTGGCGCCCGATCCCGGGGTGATCGAGGTGAACATCCATCCGGCGCATAGCTGGGAGGAATGCGTGGCGACGACCGAGGCGATCTATGAAGAGGCGCGCGCCTCGCGGCTGGGCGCCGACAAGTTCATGATCGACGGGCGCCACACCGGCACCGGCGGCGGCAATCATGTGGTGGTCGGCGGGGCGGTGACGAACGATTCGCCGTTCCTGCGGCGGCCCGACGTGCTGAAATCGCTGATCCTGACCTGGCAGCGGCATCCCAGCCTGAGCTATCTCTTCTCGGGGCTGTTCATCGGGCCGACCAGTCAGGCGCCGCGCATCGACGAGGCACGGCATGATACGCTTTATGAGCTGGAGATCGCGCTGAACCAGATCGGCGATCCGGTTCAGGGCGGGCCCTTGCCGCCGCCCTGGCTGGTGGACCGGCTGCTGAGGAACATGCTGACCGATGTGACCGGCAACACCCACCGGGCCGAGATCTGCATCGACAAGCTCTATTCCCCCGATGGGCCCACCGGGCGGCTGGGGCTGGTCGAATTCCGCGGATTCGAGATGCCGCCGCATCCGCGCATGTCGCTGGCGCAGCAGCTCTTGCTGCGGGCGATCATCGCGCGGTGCTGGAAGGCGCCCGTCACCGGGCGGCCGGTGCGCTGGGGCACGGTGCTGCATGACCGTTTCATGCTGCCGCATTTCCTGTGGGAGGATCTGCAAAGCCTGCTGGCCGATCTGCGCGGCCACGGGTTCGATTTCGATCCGGTCTGGTTCGAGGCGCAATCCGAGTTCCGCTTTCCGTTCTGCGGCCAGATCGAGGCCGAGGGCGTGCATCTGGAGGTTCGTCAGGCGCTGGAGCCTTGGCATGTGCTGGGCGAGACCGGGGCAATCGGCGGCACGGTGCGCTATACCGACAGTTCGGTCGAGCGGTTGCAGGTCAAGCTGACGACGCTGCATCAGGATCGCTATCGGGTGATGGTCAACCGGCGGCCGGTGCCGCTGGCGCGGACCGGCACTTCGGGGGTCAGCGTCGGCGGGGTGCGGTTCAAGGCCTGGCAACCGGCGGAATCGCTGCATCCGGTGCTGCCGGTGAATACGCCCCTGGTGTTCGACATCTATGACGACTGGACCGGGCGGGCGCTGGCGGGCTGTACCTATCATGTGGCGCATCCGGGCGGGCGCAATTACGACACCTTCCCGATCAACGGCTATGAGGCCGAGGCGCGGCGGCTGGCGCGGTTCGAGCCGCATGGCCATACCGGCGGCGCTTACCGTCCGCAGCCCGAGGTGCCGCATCCCGAGTTTCCGCTGACCCTGGATCTGCGCCGCCCGGCCGGGTTGATGTGACGCCGCCATGTCACCGCCCGCCAGTTCACCGCCTGCCGTGCCGCCTGCGAAGGCGGTGCCTGCCACGCCCCGCAAGGCGCCTGACCTGTTCGCCAGCTATCGGCTGACGCCGGGGGTTGCGGATGAATTGTTCGACGCCTCGGGCAAGATGCGGCCGGTCTGGCGGCGGTTCGTTGACCGGTTCTCGCGCCTCGGCCCGGCCGAGATCGCCACCCGGTTCGAGCGCGGCAACCAGTATCTGCGCGATGCCGGGGTGTTCTTTCGCCAGTATTCCAGCGGGCAGGCGGAACGCGACTGGCCGCTGTCGCATATCCCGGTGATCCTGCATGACAGCGAATGGCAGGAGATCTGCGCCGGGCTGTCGCAGCGCGCGGATCTGCTGGAAAGCGTGGTGGCCGATCTTTACGGCGAGGGGCGGCTGGTGGCCGACGGGCATCTGCCCGCCGCGCTGATCGCCGGTTCGCCGCAATGGTTGCGTCCGATGGTCGGCGTCACGCCGCCGGGCGGGCATTTCCTGCATCTGCTGGCCTTCGAGATCGGGCGTTCGCCCGACGGGTCGTGGCTGGTGCTGGGCGACCGGTTGCAGGCGCCCTCGGGGGCGGGGTTCGCGCTGGAAAACCGCATGGCGACCGGGCGGATTTTCCCCGAGCGGTTTCCGCGCGCGCATATCCACCGGCTGGCCGGGTTCTTTGCCGATTTCCGCGCCGCGCTGGAGGGGCTGGCGACGGTGGGCGGCAATCTGGCCGGGCGGGCGGCGATCCTGACGCCGGGGCCGTCGAACGATACCTATTACGAGCATACCTATATCGCCCGCTATCTGGGGCTGATGCTGCTGGAAGGCGAGGATCTGCTGGTCGAGGACGGCGCCGCCAAGGTGCGCACCATCGAGGGGCCGCAGCCTTTGGGCGTGTTGTGGCGGCGGATCGACGCGGCCTTTGCCGACCCGCTGGAGCTGAACGCCGACAGCCGGATCGGCACGCCCGGCCTGATCGAGGCGGTGCGCGAGGGGCATCTGGCGATGGTCAACGCGCTGGGCACCGGCGTGCTGGAAATGCGGGCGATGATGGCGTTCCTGCCGCGCATCTGCCAGGTGCTGACCGGCGCGCCGCTGGCGCTGCCCAATATCGCCACCTGGTGGTGCGGCGGCGCCAAAGAGCGCGCCTATGTCCGCGAAAACGCGGCGCGGATGCTGATCGGTCCGGCGCTGAGCAGCGATCTGCCGTTCGACACCGGCGCCGAGGCGGCGCTGGGCGGGCGGCCGGGTGGCGGCAAGGCGGCCAATCTGGGCGCCTGGATCGAGGCGCAGGGCGCGGCGCTGGTCGGGCAGGAGGCGGTGGCGCTGTCAACGACGCCCGCCTGGGTCAATGACCCGGGCCAGGCGCTGGCCAAGGGCCGGATCGAGGCGCGGCCGATGACCATCCGCGTGTTCGCGGCGCGCACGCCGCAGGGCTGGCGGTTCATGGAGGGCGGCTATGCCCGCATTGGCCGCAGTGGCGACGCCACGGCGCTGGCGATGCAAAAGGGCGGGTCGGTGGCCGATGTCTGGATCGTTTCGGACAAGCGGGTGCCGCAGCAGACCCTGCAGCCGGGCGCCGGGGCGCCGTTCCGGCGGGCCAGCCCCGGGGTGGTGCCGTCGCGCGCCGCCGACAACCTGTTCTGGCTGGGCCGCTATGTCGAGCGCACCGAGGATGCGATCCGGCTGGTGCGGGCCTATCATCTGCGGCTGGCGACGACCGACAACCCGGCCGATCCGTTGCTGCGGCGGTTGCGGGCGTTTCTGGGCGGTTACGGCGTCGATGTCGGCCAGCCGATCCCGGCGGCTCTGGTCGAGAGGATCTCGGCGGCGCGGTCCTGCGCGGCCAAGGTGCGCGACCGCTTTTCGGTCGATGGCTGGAATGCGCTGGTCGATCTGGACCGCACGGCGCGCGAGACGCTGAAGAACGCCAAGCCCGGCGATGATGCGGCGGCGGCGATGTCGGTGCTGGTGCGCAAGATCACCGGCTTTTCCGGGCTGGTGCAGGATAACATGTACCGCTTTCAGGGCTGGCGGTTCCTGACCATCGGCCGGGCGCTCGAGCGGGCCGATGCGCTGGCGGCGCTGCTGCACGGGCTGGCCGATCCCGAGGCGCCGGGCGGCGCGCTGGATCTGGCGGTCGAGGTGGCCGACAGTGTCATCACCCACCGGCGGCGCTACCGCGTCGAGACCTCGCGCGATACGGTGGTGGATCTGCTGGCGCTCGATGCCGACAACCCGCGCTCGATCCTGTTCCAGTTGCGCGTGCTGCGCGAACAGGCGGCGGCCTTGCCCAATGCGCTGGAAAACGGGCGGCTGGCGGCGCTGTCGCGGGCCATCGTGCCGCTGGATGCGCTGTTCAGCGTGGTCAGCCCCGACAAGGTGAATGCCCGCCAGTTGCTGAAGCTGCGCGCCGAACTGGCCGGGATCAGCGATCTGATTACCGAAGCCTATCTGCGCTGAGGGGGGGGGCGAGGGTGCTGTACGACATCAGGCTGACCATCGAGTACCGCTATGCCGCGCCCTCGGACCGGTCGCGCACGCTGATCCGGCTGTTGCCGCCCGATCTGCCGGGCGCGCAGATCGTGCGGTCGCGGCGGCTGACGATCACCCCGCCCCCCGACGAGCGGCGCGACGGGGTGGATTTCTTTGGCAATGCGATGACGGCGGCGGTCTGGCACCGGCCGATCGGCGCGGTCTCGCTGGCGCTGGCGCTGCGCATCGAGCGGCTGGCGGCGCCCGAGGATGCCGATCTGTCGCCGCTGATGGCCGATCTGCCCGGGGCGCTGGCCGATTGCGACGATCTGGGCCCCGCCTCGCCGCATCACTTCCGCGGGCCCTCGCCGCGGGTGCCCGAGGTGGCGGCGATTGCCGCCTTTGCCCGTGGCGTGGTGCGCCCGGGGATGACGACGCGGCAAGCCATCGTCGCGCTGGGCCGGGCGCTGCACCGGGTGATGGTGTTCGATTCCGCCGCCACCTCGGTCGAGACCGGGCCGGCCGAATCCTTTACCAAGCGGCGCGGGGTCTGTCAGGATTTCGCGCATGTGATGATCGCCGGGCTGCGCGCGGTCGGCGTGCCTGCGGGCTATGTCTCGGGCTTTCTGCGCACCCTGCCGCCGCCGGGCCAGCCGCGTCTTGAGGGGGCCGATGCGATGCATGCCTGGGTGCGGGCCTGGGCCGGGCCGGTCTGCGGCTGGGTCGATTTCGATCCGACCAACGATCAGGGCGCGGGCCTCGATTACGTCACCGTGGCGCGCGGGCGCGATTACGGCGACGTGGCGCCGGTGCTGGGGGCGATGCGCACGGCGGGCGGGCAGGGCAGCCGTCAGGCGGTCGATGTGGTGCCGGTCGAGGAGGTTGTTGCGGCCGAAGGGTTAACGCCGCTGGCGCCGGGGGTTAACGCCCCGTCGAGGTGACTTGCGGTTTCCTCAAGGTGGCAGGGGCAGTGTCCGCCGTCGACCAGGAGGCCGACGATGGATACTTCCCCCAATCTCGAACTACCCTATCTGCAGGCGGCGCAGGCGCAAAAGCACGTCACCCATAACGCCGCGCTGGAGCGGCTGGACCTGATCGTCCAGTTGGTGCTGCAGGGCTTTGCGGCCACCAACCCGCCGCTGTCGCCCGACGAGGGGCAGGTCTGGGCGCTGGGCCTTGGCGCCACCGGCGACTGGGCCGGGCAGGATGGCAGGCTGGCGGCCTGGGCGAATGGCGGCTGGCTGTTCATCGCGCCGCAACCGGGCTGGCGTGCGGTGCAGGGCAACGCGCTGCGGATCTGGAACGGCACCGATTGGGGCCTGCCCGATCTGCCGCCGCTGCAGAACCTGCCGGGCGTCGGCATCAACACCGGTTCCGACGCGACCAACAAGCTGGCGGTGGCCTCGGACGCGGTGCTGTTCAGCCATGTCGGCGCCGGGCATCAGGTGAAGATCAACAAGAACGCCGCCGGGGATACCGCCTCTCTGCTGTTTCAGACCAACTGGGATGGCCATGCCGAGATGGGGCTGGCGGGCGACAACGATTTCTCGGTCAAGGTGAGCGCCGACGGCACGCTCTGGACCGAGGCGCTGCGGGTGCTGGCGGCCAGCGGTGCCGTGCGCTTTGGCGCGGCGATCGAGGCGCAGGCGGGATCGGCGGCGGCGCCGTCGCTGGCCTTTGCGGGCGATACCGACACCGGGCTGTTCCGCGTCGGGGCCGATCAGATCGGGCTGACGGCCGGCGGCGTGCGGCGGCTGCTGCTGTCGGCGGCGGCCTGTCAGGTCGATGTGCCGATCACCGGGACGGCGGTGCAGGCGGCGGCGACCGATTCCACCGCCGGGCGGCTGATGGCGGTGGGCGGCTTTGGGCTGGGGGCGGCGACGAGCTGCCCAACCATCGCCGACCTCAACGACATCGCGCTGCCCGCCGGGCTGTACCGGGTCATCGCCACGACGGCGAACAGCCCGGCCGCGCTGGGCACGGTGACGATCCTGCGCAACGGCGCGACGCGGATCACCCAGGAGCTGCGCGAGTTGCTGGCGGGCACCGCCGGGGGCCCGCTGCGGGTGCGCGAGTATTTCGATGGCACCTGGTCGGCCTGGCGGCGGGTTTACACCACGCACAACCTGCTGGGCAGCGTGTCGCAGGCCAGCGGCGTGCCGACCGGCGCGGTGATCGAGCGGGGCAGCAACGCCAATGGCGAATATGTGCGCTTTGCCGATGGCACGCAGCTTTGCTGGTGCGAGAGCAGCGATCTGACCGCCGACACCGCGCATGGCGGCATCTTCCGCTCCAGCGAGGTGACGCTGACCTATCCGGCGGCCTTTTCGGCCACGCCGCGGGTGGCGGCGGGCTATCGCTATGTCAGCGGAACGGGGGGCTGGGCCTCGACGGCGGCGGGCGGCAGCACCACCACCGCGCCGGTGCGGATTTTCGCGGCGCTGACCGGTGCGGTCGGCCGGGTGCATCTGATTGTCACGGGTCGCTGGTTCTGAGGAGATCGCCATGCATCTGATCCTGTCCCCGCTTCGCGGCCTGCCCGGCCAACCCGAAACCCTGCTGTCGGTTGCCGGTGACGTGCTGACCTGCGACGGCATCGCCTATGACCTGTCGGCCGTGCCCGAGGGCGGCGAGGGCTGGCCCGAGGGCGAGCATCCGTTCATCGGCGCACTGCGGCGCGAGGGCGGCGTGATCCATTGCGCGCTGCGCGTCGTGCTGGGCGACGATGCGGCGCCCGACCAGCCGGGCAGCCCCTGGGCGCTGGTCGCCGAGGGCCCCGTCACCATCCCCGCCGCCCGACTCGAGGAGCCCGCGCAATGACCTTTACCCTGACCGTCAAGACCGCCGAGGACCGCGCCGCCGAGGCGCTGGCCGCCCTGCGGGCGCAGATCGCCGCCGCCATCGACGCCCATGTCGAGGCGCAGGCGCGCGCGCTGGGTTATAACAGCGCCGCGCATATCGCCGGATACGCCGCCAGCACCGTGCCGGGCTGGGCCGCCGAGGCCGCGGCCTTTATCGCCTGGCGCGACGCGGTCTGGCTGGCGGCTTATGGCGCGCAGACCGCGCATGCCGAGGCCGGAACCCTGCCCCAGGCCGAGGCGCTGCTGGCGGGGTTGCCGGTCTGGAACGGGTGATCTCTCAGCCCGGCAGGCTGGCGTCGGCCAGCCAGCCGCGGATGACGACGGCGTCGCGCTGCGGCCGGGCCGAGTGCAGCGTGCCCAGGATCAGCCGCCGGTTCAGCCAGTCCCACTGGCCCTGCGGCGCGGTGACATGGATGCGCGAGAGGGCATAGCGCGGGCCCTGCACGGTTTCGTCGATGATGACCTGATTGTGCAGGGTCAGCAGCGTGCCGTCGTGCAGGCGCATTTCATAGAGCGCGTCGAGTTCCTTGGCGCCGTCGGGCCGCAGGAGCTGGCGGTCGGCGCCGCCGGGTTCGACGGTGCCGAAAAACGCCTCCATCCCCGGGCCGCCGCGGAATTCGCCGCCGAGGATCGGCACGATGCCCCGGGCGCCGCGCGGGCCCATGCCCAGATCCTCGCGCGGGGCGATATCGACCACGGCCTCCCACAGCAGGCGGGTGGTGAGGGTGGGCAGGGGTATCGTGTCGAGCAGGTGCATGGTTTTCCCGTGGTTCAGGCCGAGGCGCGGCGGATCAGCGAAAAGCCGATGTCGATGACGCGTTCGGGCGGTTCGCCGCCCTGGATGCGGGTCAGCACGGCATTGGCCCCGGCGCGGCCCAGCGCCTCGCGGTTGACACGCACGGTGGTCAGGGCGGGTTCGACGGCGGCGGCCAGATCCTGATCGCCAAAGCCGATAACCGCCAGATCGCCGGGCACGCTGAGGCCGCGCGCCGCCGCCTCGATCAGCACGGCATGCGCCAGCACGTCGGAACTGCAGGCGATCACGCCGCCGGCAAAGCCGTGCCGGTCGATCAGCTCGGCCAGCAGGGCGCGGCCGCTGGCGAGGCTGGCCGCGCCGGTGGCGACGATCGGCACCGGCGTGCCGCCGCGCCCTTGCGAGAAATGCTCGGCAAAGGCGCCGAGGCGGCGGCGGGCGCGTTCATCCCCGGCGGTGATGCCCGCGGCGGCGCCGTAACCCGCCTGCAGCGCGAAATCGGCCATCGCCCGCCCGGCGGCAGGATGCGAGAAGCCGACGCAGAGGTCGATGGGGGTATCGGTGATGTCCCAGACCTCGACCACGGGAACCCCGGCGCCCAGCAGCATGCGGCGGGTGCGGGGCGCGTGATGGACACCGGTGAGCAGGATCGCATCGGGGCGGCGCGACAGATGGGCCTCGACGGTGGCGGCCTCGTCCTCGGCGTCGAAGCCGGTTTCCGACAGCAGGATCTGATAGCCGCGCGCGCGCATTTCGGCGCTGAAGGTGGCCAGCATCCCGGCATAGACGATATTGGTGATCGACGGCACCAGCGCCGAGACCAGCATGCTTTTTTGCGACGCCAGCGCCCCGGCCAGCGCGTTGGGCACGAAGCCGGTGGCGGCGATCGCCTCGCGGATGCGGGCCAGCGTCTCGGGCGAGACCTTGGAGGGATCGGACAGCGCCCGCGAGACCGTGACCTGGCTGACCCCGGCCATCCGGCCGACCGTTTCCATCGTGATCCGCCGCCCCGGTGCGCTCAAGGTCTGGTCCTGCCTGTGTGTCGTGCGGGCATTTTGCGGTGTCTGGCCGGGGGGTGCAAGGTCAGGCGGCAGCGGCAGTGCGGTTGCGCCGGGCGATCACCACCGACAGCGCGACCGATCCGGCGATCAGCAGCCACAGGACAACGGCGATCCAGCTCTTGGTGAAGAAGATCGTCAGGTCGCCAAAGCTTTCGAGGCTTTTGACGAAATAGATTTCCGCCGAGGGGCCGAGGATGAAGCCGATGATGAAGGGGGCGATTTCCAGCCGCAGCTTGCCCGCCACCCAGCCGAACACGCCGAAGATCAGCAGCGTCCAGACATCGAACATGATGCCGTAGTTGATGGTATAGGCGCCGATCACGCACATCATCAGGATGACCGGATAGAGGATGTGCTTGGGCACCGCGACGGTCAGCGCGAACCAGCGGATAGCGAAATACATCACCAGAAACATGGCGATATTGGCGATCAGCAGGGCGATGATGATCGCATTCCAGGTCTCGGGGTTCTGGGCGATGAACAGCGGCCCGACCTGGATGCCCTGCAGCGCGAAGGCGCCGATCAGCAGCGCCGTGGTGCTGTCGCCGGGAATGCCCAGCGACAAGAGCGGCACCAGCGCGCCGCCGGTCAGCCCGTTGTTGCCCGATTCCGAGGCGATGATCCCGGCCGGCTCGCCCTTGCCAAAGCGTTCGGGGTGGCGCGAGGCGGTTTTCGCCGCCGTATAGGACAGGATCGAGGCCGCCGAGCCGCCGACGCCGGGCAGGATGCCGACAAAGGTGCCGATCCCGCCCGAGCGGATCAGGTTCACGCCCTGGCCCCGGAACACCGACCAGTCGAACCGGGTCTTGGCGCTTTTGAGATCGGCGAGGTTCTGGCCTTTGGGCAGGCCCTTTTCGGCCTCGTCCAGCACCGCGGCGAGGCCGAACAGGCCGATCAGCACCGGCAGCAGGGCAAAACCGCCGTAGAGCGTGCTCTCCCAGCCCTCGGGGACCATGCGGAAATGGCCATTGCCGCCGTCGGTGACGTCATAGACGCCGATCAGGCTTAGGAAGATGCCCAGAAAGCCCGAAAAGATGCCCAGCAGCATGTCGCGCGACAGGGCGGCCATGACGGTCAGGGCAAAGAGGATGACGAGGAATTTCTCGACATAGGAAAAGCGGATGGCAAAGGCGGCGAGATAGGGCGTCAGGAAATAGAGCGCCGCCAGCGACACCAGCCCGCCCGCCAGCGAGGCGACGATGCCGATGCGCATCGCCTGTTCGCCGAGACCGCGCTGCGCCATCGGATAGCCGTCCAGCGTGGTGGTGATCGACGAGGGGGTGCCGGGGATGCCCAGCAGCACCGCGGGCACCAGCCCGCCCGAGATGCCGCCGACATAGAGGCCCAGCAGCAGCGCCAGCGAATTCTCCAGTCCCAGCGGGAAGGTCAGCGGCAGGCAGACGGCGACGGCCATGGTGGCGGTCAGGCCGGGAATGGCGCCGAAGATGATGCCCAGCACCGTGCCCAGCACGGCCAGCAGCACGAACAGCGGCGAGATCAGGCCGAGGATTTCCATGGGGTTTCCGCTCAGGGCAGGGTGAGGAAGAACACCTCGCCGAACACCCACCAGGTCAGCGCGGGGGCGATCAGCGAGACGGCGGCCAGGATGGCGAGGCTGGCGGGGCGGCGCTCGTGCAGGAACAGGAGGCCTGTCAGGAACAGGAACGGGATCGAGCAGAACAGAAAGCCGCGCCCGGTGTTGGGCCACAGATCGCCCACCGGCACCATGGCCGAGAAATAGCCGACGGTCAGCGCCAGCACGCCCAGAAAGCGCCCTTTGTCCATCTGGCGCAGGATGCCCGCCCAATGGCCCGGCGCGGCGAGGATCGTCTGGCGCCGGGTGATGAGGATGGCGAGGCCCAGCAGGGCCAGAATGCTGCCGATCAGGATCGGGAACACCAGATGCGATTGCTGGAAGTCGATGGTGATCCGGGTCAGGCCGCCCATGGTTTCCTCCGGTTGGATGCGCCCGGCGCGAGGCGCCGGGCGCGGGGCCACAGGGTGGGAGTCAGCCCTGCAACTGGGTGATGATCCCCGCCATCGTGTCGCGTTTGGCCAGCAGATGCGCGCTCGCCTCGGCCTGCGGCAGATAATTGGGGATGAAGAACTGGCGCGTCTGCGTCTGCTGGATCTGGCCCGCCGCATAGACGGCGGCCAGCGCCGCGTCGATCTCGTCGGCAAGGCCCTGATCCATCTGCCTGTTGTAGAGCAGGAAGAATTCCTTGTCGAAAGCGAAGTCGCGCGTGCCGTCGAGGGTGACGCTGGTGGCGGGGCTGGCATAGGCCATCAGTTGCGCCCGCGAACTGGCGCCGTAACCCGCTTCGGGGGCCTGGGCCAGGGTTTCCGGGCGGGCGGTGATCCAGACGAAGCGCATGGCGGTGCGATCGTCCTCGGGCAATTGGGTGAATTGCTCGTTGGCCTGGATCGAGCCGTTGATGACATCGGCCAGCCCGTCCCACATCGCCTGGTTCTTGTCGGCCTGCGAGCCGGTGTTGACCGGGACGATGTTCGCCTCGGACCCCGGGTTCAGGATGCGGGCGGCGTTGCGCATGCCGGTAAAGCCGATTTCCGACACGCCGCCCGGCTGGATCGCCACGCGTACCCGTTCGCCTGCGGCAGCGGCAGCGAGGATGTCGGCCATCGAGGTCAGCGCCGAGGCCTTGGCGGCGAGGAAGCAATCGCCGGGGTTGATGGCCACGGTCGGGCCGATGGCAAAGGTTTCGAACGGATCGCTGACGCCGGGCACGCCATAGAGATGCGACAGATAGGTCTGGTCATGGTGCAGCATGATTGTCGTGCCGCGGGCGTCGCGGCCGGTGGCGTTGAAGGCCTCGTTGGTGCCGACCGGATCGACGCGGATGTTGATGCCCAGATGCGCGGCCAGCGCCTCGGCGACGATCGACGAGTTCTGATAGGTGTCGCCCCCGGTCGAGGTGGAGCCGATCACCATGCGCAGGTTGCGCGGCAGGCGGGCGCTGGCGACGAACGGGGTGGCCAGCATGGCAGTGGCAGCGCCACAGGCCGCCAGAACGGATCTGCGGGTCAGTTTCATATCATCCTCCCTTGCCACGCGGCGTGGCGTTCTTGCGTCAGGGCGGCAGGGCCCCGGGGGCGCTATGTATGCGCTTACATTGTCATGCCGCAACACCTTCGGTTGCGTCAACCCAGTTTTTTATGCTGCTTTGCGGCGAAATTCGGCGGGATGGTGCGTGTTGACAGGGTGTGATGTTTGCGCATACACAGCCAAGGAACAGCGAAGTTATCGAGGTTGCCATGTCGCCGCGCCCCCGCAAATCCCCCGAAACCCTGCGCTCGGCCCGGTGGTTCGCGCCCGATGACCTGCGCAGCTTTGGCCACCGCTCGCGCCTGATGCAACTGGGCTATTCCGAGGCGGATTTCATCGGCAAGCCGCTCATCGGCATCCTGAATACCTGGTCGGAGCTGAACTCGTGCCATGCGCATTTCCGCGAGCGGGCGCAGGATGTGAAACGCGGCGTGCTGCAGGCCGGGGGCTTTCCGGTCGAACTGCCGTCGCTGAGCGTGGACGAGAGTTTCACCAAGCCGACCTCGATGCTGTATCGCAACATGCTGGCGATGGAGACCGAAGAGATGATCCGCTCGCACCCGCTGGACGGCGTTGTGCTGATGGGCGGCTGCGACAAGACCACGCCGGGGCTGGTGATGGGGGCGATCACGGCGGGCGTGCCGATGATCTATCTGCCCGCCGGGCCGATGCTGCGCGGCAATTACGCCGGGCAAAAGCTGGGCTCGGGGTCGGATGCGTGGAAATACTGGGATGAACGCCGCGCGGGCAATATCACCGATGCCGAATGGCAGGGGTTGCAGGGCGGTATCGCGCGTTCGGCCGGGGTCTGCATGACCATGGGCACCGCCAGCACCATGACGGCGATTGCCGATGCGATGGGGCTGACGCTGCCGGGGGCCTCGTCGGTGCCGGCGGTCGATTCGGGGCATCAGCGCATGGCGGCCGATTGCGGGCGCCGCGCGGTCGAGATGGTCTGGGAGGATCTGACGCCGGATCTGATCGTCACCGAGGGCGCGGTCAGGAACGCGGCGATTGTCGCCATGGCGACGGGCTGTTCCACCAACGCCGTGGTGCATCTGATCGCCATGGCGCGCCGCGCCGGGGTCAACCTGACGCTCGATGATCTGGATGCGCTGGGCCGGGTGACGCCGCTGATCGCCAATGTCCGCCCCTCGGGCAAGGATTACCTGATGGAGGATTTCTTTTATGCCGGGGGCCTGCGCGCGTTGATGGCGCAGATCCGCGAGCGGCTGGATCTGTCGGCGCTGACCGTCACCGGCAAGAGCATGGGCGAGAACCTGCAAGGCGCGAAGGTTTTCAACGACGATGTGATCCGCCCGCTGTCGAACCCGGTCTATGCCGAGGGCTCGCTGGCGGTGCTGCGCGGCAATCTGTGCCCCGACGGCGCGGTCATCAAACCCGCCGCCTGCGATCCGAAATACCATGTCCACGAAGGCCCGGCGCTGGTGTTCGACAGCTATGCCGAGATGAAGGCGGCGATTGACGATGAGAGCCTCGATGTGACGCCCGCGCATGTGCTGGTTCTGCGCAACGCCGGGCCGCTGGGCGGGCCGGGGTTCCCGGAATGGGGGATGCTGCCGATCCCCAAGGCGCTGATCAAGCAGGGCCACCGCGACATGCTGCGCATTTCCGATGCGCGGATGTCGGGCACCTCGTATGGTGCCTGCGTGCTGCATGTGGCGCCGGAAAGCTATGTCGGCGGGCCGCTGGCGCTGCTGAAAACCGGCGATATCGTGCGGCTGGACCTGCCCGCGCGGCGTCTGGACATGCTGGTGGCCGAGGACGAGCTGGCGGCGCGGCGGGCGGCCTGGGTGGCGCCCGAGCCGCGCTATGATCGGGGCTGGGGCTGGATGTTCTCGAAGCATGTGACGCAGGCCGACAAGGGCTGCGACTTTGATTTCCTCGAGCGCGACTTCGGCAAGGCCGCGGGCGAGCCGGACATCTATTGAGGGGGCGGCGATGCTGACACTCGATCAGGCTTTGACGGGTATCTCGGGGATCCTCGTCACCCCGTTCGACGGTGCGGGCAACATCGCCCCTGAACGGCTGGCGCCGATTCTCGACCGTGCGCTGGCGGCGGGGCTGCATATGCCGGTGGTCAACGGCAACACCGGCGAATTCTATGCGCTGACCACCGACGAGGCGGTGACGATGGTGCAGGCGGTGGCCGGGCTGGTGGGGGGCCGCGCGCCGCTGCTGGCCGGGGTCGGCCGCGGGCTGCGCGATGCGCAGCGGCTGGCACGCGCCAGCGCCGACGCCGGGGCCACGGCGCTGATGGTGCATCAGCCGCCGGACCCGTTCGTCAGCCCGCGCGGGATTGTCGATTACCTCAAGGCGGTGGCTGACGCCTCGGGCGGGCTGCCGATGATGCTGTATCTGAGGAACGATGCCATCGGCACCGGGGCGATTGCCGATCTCTGCGCGCTGCCCGGCGTCAAGGGCGTGAAATGGGCCACCACCAACCCCTTGAAACTGGCCGAGGCGAAAGCGGCCTGCGATCCCGGTATCGTCTGGGTCGGCGGGCTGGCCGAGGTCTGGGCGCCCAGTTTCTATGCGGTGGGCGCGCGGGGCTTCACCTCGGGCCTCATCAACGTCTGGCCGGAACGCGCGCTGGCGATCCATGCCGCGCTGGAATCGGGCGATTACCCCGGGGCGCAGGCGCTGATCGCCGGGATGCGGGTGTTCGAGGACATCCGCGCCGAGGAAATGGGCGGCACCAACGTGACCGGGGTGAAATCGGCGCTGATCGCGCAGGGGCTCGATTGCGGGCCGACGCGCCCGCCCTCGGCCTGGCCGCTGACCCCGTCGCAGGCCGACCGGATGACCCGCTTTCTGACCAATAACCGCCTGATCTGAGGGCCGACCATGACCGATTACATCCTTTCCGACGCCACCCGCGACAAGCTGCGCAAGGTCTCGACCGCCTCGGTCGCCACGGCGCTGTTCAAGCGTGGGCTGCGCAATCAGTTCATCCAGGGCGCGCGGCAGGTGGCGCCCAAATCCACCATGGTCGGGCAGGCCTTTACCCTGCGCTATATCCCCGCGCGCGAGGATCGCAACCCGCTGAGTGTGTTCCGCGACCCCGAGCACAAGCAGCGCGTCGCGGTGGAAACCTGCCCGCCGGGCTGGGTGCTGGTGATGGACGCGCGCAAGGATGCCCGCGCCGCCACCGCCGGGTCGATCCTGATTACAAGGCTGGCGCTGCGCGGCGCGGCGGGCGTGGTCAGCGACGGCGGGTTCCGCGATGTGGCGGGGATCGGCGGGCTGGACATGCCGGCCTATTGCGCCGGGCCGTCGGCGCCCACCAACCTGACGCTGCACGAGGCCATCGAGATCGGCGGCGCCATCGCCTGCGGCGATGCGGCGGTGTTCCCGGGCGACGTGCTGGTCGGCGACGGCGACGGGGTGATGGTGATCCCGGCGCATCTGGCCGACGAGATCGCCGAGGAATGCACCGGCATGGAATCCTTCGAGGATTTCGTTCTGGAGCAGGTGAATTCCGGGGCGGCGGTGATCGGCCTCTATCCGGCGACCAGGGACGAGAACCTGCAGAAATATCAAGCCTGGCGCGAGAAAACCGGGCGTTGAGGAGACCATGATGAGCTTTACCCCCCACGGCAGCCACCTGATCGCCGGACGCCGCGTCGCCACCGCGGCGCGCTGGCAATCCGCGCCCGCGCAGGGCCCGGTGCATGACTTTTCCACCGGCACCCCGGCGCTGGTCGCCGAGGCCTGCTCGGCGGCCGAGGCGGCCTTTGCCAGCTATGGCTCCTCGAGCCGCGAGGAAAGGGCGGCGCTGCTCGAGGCTGTCGCCGATGCCATCGAGGCGCGCGGCGCGCAGATCACCGAGATCGGCACGCAGGAAACCGGCCTGCCGGTGGCGCGGCTGGAGGGCGAGCGCGGGCGCACTACCGGGCAATTGCGGCTGTTCGCGGCGCATATCCGCAAGGGCGAGTATCTGGACCGGCGGCACGACGCGGCGCAGCCCGATCGCCAGCCCGCGCCCCGGCCCGAGCTGTTCATGATGCAGCGGCCCATCGGGCCGGTGGCGGTGTTCGGCGCCTCGAACTTTCCGCTGGCGTTCTCGGTCGCCGGGGGCGACACGGCGGCGGCGCTGGCGGCGGGCTGCCCGGTGGTGGTCAAGGGCCATTCCGCGCATCCCGGCACCGGCGAGATCGTCGCCGAGGCGATTGCCGAGGCCATCGCGGCGCGGGGCATCGACCCCGGCGTGTTCAGCCTGGTGCAGGGCGGGCGGCGCGATGTCGGCGAGGCGCTGGTGCAAGACCCGCGCATCCGGGCGGTCGGGTTTACCGGGTCGCTGGCCGGCGGGCGGGCGCTGTTCGATCTCTGCGCCCGGCGGCCCGAGCCGATCCCGTTCTTTGGCGAGCTGGGCTCGGTCAACCCGATGTTCCTGCTGCCCGCGGCGCTGGCGGCGCGCGGCGCGGCGATTGCCCAGGGCTGGGCGGGCAGCCTGACGATGGGGGCCGGGCAGTTCTGCACCAATCCGGGCATCGCCGTGCTGATCTACGGCCCCGAGGCCGAGGCGTTTTCCGCGGCGGCCAAGGCGGCGCTGGCGGCGGTCGGTCCGCAGGTGATGCTGACCGATGGTATAGCAGATGCTTATCGCAAGGGCCGCGACCGGCTGCGCGCCGGAACCGGCGTGACCGAGGTTCTGACCTCGGTTTGCGACCTGCGCAACGCGACGCCCTATCTGTTCGAGACCGATGGCGATGCCTGGCTGGCCAACCACGCGCTGGGCGAAGAGGTGTTCGGCCCGCTGGGGCTGATCGTGCGGGTGCGCGACGCGGCGCAGATGCAGCAGGTGGCGGGATCGTTGCAGGGGCAACTGACCTGCACGCTGCATCTGGATGCGGGCGATACCGCGCTGGCGCGGCAGTTGCTGCCGCTGCTCGAACGCAAGGCGGGGCGGATTCTGGCCAACGGCTTCCCCACCGGGGTCGAGGTGACGGACACGATGGTGCATGGCGGGCCCTATCCGGCCAGCACCAATTTCGGCCATACCTCGGTCGGTACGCTGTCGATCCGGCGCTTCCTGCGGCCGGTCTGTTACCAGAACCTGCCGGGCGGTCTGCTGCCCGCCGATCTGCTCTGACGCCTAGGAATCGGGGATGTCGCTCAGGGCCAGAAAGCTCTGGGCGACATGCCGGGTCGAGGGGCCGGACTGGTCGGGCTTCCAGTAGAATCCGACCGGCTCCAGCGGCGTGGCGATGTCGATGGGCAATTCGACCAAGGCGCCGTCCTGCAACCAGGGCGCCGCGACAGAACGCGGCGTAACACACAGTAATTCCCCACCTTTCAGCATGGACCAGATCAGCGCCGGAATGCGCGAGATGATCTGGACCTCAGGCACCGAACCCCATCCGTAACGGTCGCACAGGTCGTCAAAGATGTGGCGCGCGATGGTGGCGACGTGGTTTTGCAGCCAGCGCGACTGCGCCAGATCGGCGGGGCCGAGGCCGGTTTTCCCCACCAGCGGATGCCGCGCCCCGGCGATGATGACCGCCGCGTCGAGGGTGCAGGGCAGGAAGGTCCAGCCCTCGGGGACGACGCGCTGGCGGCGGCACAGGATCAGATCGTATTCCTCGCCGCTGAACGAGGCGGCGAGCGCCTGTCCGACCACGCCGTCCACCTGCACCTGAACATTGGGATGCGCGGCGGCCAGAGCGGGCAGCGCGCGGTGCAGCAACGCGCCGACCCCGGCCACCGTGGCGGCCACGCGCACCGGGCCGCTGTCGCGGCGGATGCGGGTGGCGATCAGCTCGGCGCCTTCCTCGACCGCGCCCAGAATGCGCCGGGCGACCGGCAGCAGATCCTGCGCCACCGGGGTCGGATCGACCCCGCGCGAGTGGCGCAGAAACAGCGTCGTCTCCAGCAGATGCTCCAGTTCGGCCACCAGTTGCGTCATGGCGGGCTGGGTCATGCCCATCGCCTGCGCCGCCCGGCTCATCGAGCGCAGGTCGTCGAGCATGACCAGCGCCTGCATGTGGCGCAGCCGCGCGCGGGTGGTCAACCGGCTGAGAAGGGTCTGCGCATTGAGGGACATGGTATTGGTGTTCCTTATGGCTTGCCATGATATCCAATTTCCGGAACGGGCGCGGAGTCAATAGTCTGTGCGCCAGAGAAGAGGTCTGGGAGGACAAAGATATGGCGAATCAATTCACGGTCTCGCGTCGGGCGATGCTGGCGCTGACCGCGGCGGCCGCGCTGGGGGCGATGGCGCCGCAGGGGGCGATGGCGCAGGCCTGGCCCAATGGCAGCGTGCAACTGATCGTGCCGGCCCGCGCCGGCGGCGGCACCGATGCGGCGGCGCGCATTCTGGCGGCGGCGCTGCAGGAAAACACCGGCCAGCCGTTCGTGGTGGTCAACAACCCCGGCGGCGGCGGCGTGGTCGCGGCGGAAACCGTCCGCACCGCGGCACCGGACGGCCAGACGCTGCTGTTCTTCCACAGCGGCATCCTGGCGATGCACCACACCGGCGCCTACGAGGCCAATCCGCTGGATTCGTTCACCACGGCGGTGACGATGCCGGTGGGCGGCAGCTATGCCCTCGCCGTGGCGGCGGATTCGCCCTATCAGACGGTGGACGATCTGGTGCAGGCGTCGATCGCCAGCCCCAACAGCCTGTCGATGGGCGTGCAGGTGCGCGGTTCGACGCATTTCATGGCCGGGCTGCTGATGATGGACAGCGGCGCGCAGTTCCGCATCGTCGATGCCGGGTCGGATGCCGACAAGCTGGTGCAATTGCAGGGCGGCCAGATCGCCGCGGCGATGATCAACACCTCGGGCACCATGCAATACGTGGAAAGCGGCGCGCTGCGCATCCTCGCCACCATCGGCGGCACGCCCGAGCGTGACGCGGGCGCGGCCGACATCCCCTCGCTGGCCGAACTGGGCTATGCGAACGCGGTCTACGGCCTCGATTTCCTCATCATGGGGCCGACCGGCATGGACCCGGCCGTGGTCTCGGCGATCCATGACGCGTTTACCGTGGTGATCGACACCCCGGCGATTGCCGAACAGTTCGAAACCATGCGCATGCCGCTGACCTCGCTGCCGCTGGACGCGGTGCAGCCGCGGCTGGTGGAGACCGACGCGCGGGTTTCCGCGACGGCGACGCTGCTCGAACTGAACTGAGCCCCCCGGCTCGACACTCCGACAAGCGGGGCGGTTTCGCCGCCCCGCCCTGATCCCGCATATCCTGACGCACGGAATTCCCATGGCCCGCCGTATCCTGCCGCCGCTTCCCACCGATCCTTATGAATGCCTGGTGCAGGGCTGCGAACGCCCCTGGGAGGTGGCTGTCGATCCGTTCCCGGTGGCGCCGCGCACCTGGTATGTCGGCAACAACTGGGTCGGCGCCTATCTGCTGCAATCGAGCGAAGGCCTGATCCTGATCGACACGACCATGCAGCCGCAGGTCTATCTGGTGTTCGAGGCGATCCGCAAGCTGGGCTTCGACATCGCCGATCTGAAGCTGATCCTGGTCAGCCATATGCATTATGACCATCTGGGCGGGGTGCGTCCGCTGGTCGAGGCCTCGGGCGCCAAGGTGATGATGAGCCGCGAGGATTGGGCGTTCCTGAACGAGCGGCCCGATCAGCTTTTGAACAACGGCTATCCGTGGGGCGCCTTCACGCCGGACGATTTCTATTCCGACAACCAGCCGGTGGTGTTCGGCGACCGGGTGATCCGCACGATGCTGACGCCGGGCCATACGCCGGGCACCACCAGTTTCTTCTTCGAGGTCGAAGAGGCGGGCAAGACGCTGCTGGCGGGCATGCATGGCGGCATCGGGCTGATTACCGTGACCGACGAATATCTGCGCGACAACGATCTGCCGTTCTCGTTGCAGCAGGATTACCTGGAGTCGCTGTTGCGGCTGCGCGACATGCCGGTGGACATCGTGCTGGGCTCGCATCCGGCGCAGGTGGCGATGATGGACCGGGTCGATGCCATCGCCGAGGGGCACAACCCCTTTATCGACCCCGCCGTCTGGCCGCGGCTGATGGATCAGCGCATCGCCGGTATCCGCAAGATCCTGGAGCAGGCGGCATGAGCACCGACCTGCCCGAATTCGCGCTGGACGCGCAGCAGCGGCTGGCGCTGGCGGCGCAGTTGCGTGGCTCCAATCTGGTCGAGACGCAGATGACGCCGGAACTGGCGGCCGATCTCGATCTGGTCACGGTGGACGAGCGGTTCATTCCGACCCGCGCGGGGGCGACCCGCATCCTGATCGTCACGCCCAGGGCGCCGGGGCAGGGGCCGCGGCCGATGTTCCTGAACATCCATGGCGGCGGGTTCGTGCGGGGGTATCAGGCGCGCGACACGATCTTTTGCGCGCATCTGGCCTCGCGGCTGGGGGCGGTGGTGATTGATCTGGATTACCGGCTGGCGCCGGAATTCCCGTTCCCGACCGCGCTGCACGAGGGCTATGACATTGCCCGTTGGGCCTTTGCCCATGCCGCCGATCTGGGGGCCGATCCGGCGCGCATCGCCATTGGCGGGCACAGTGCCGGGGGCAATTTGACGGCGGCGATCTGCCTGATGGCGCAGGAAAGCGGCGATTTCCGGCCGCTGGGGCAGCTCATGTCCTATCCGTTCCTCGACGGTGTGACCCCGGCCGAGGACAAGCTGGAGCCGCATTCGATCTTTCCGGCCGCCCGCCTCAGGGCCTTCAGCGTGCTCTATGCCGGGGTCGAGGCCAATCTGCGCGACCCGCTGCTGTCGCCGGTTCTGGCGGCGCCCGGGGCGCTGGCGGGCCTGCCGCCCGCGCTGATCCTGACCGCCGGGCTGGACCCGCTGCGCCATGAGGCGCGGCGCTATGGCGCGATGCTGATCGACGCCGGGGTGGATGTGACGCTGCGCCAATACGCCGACGCCGACCACGGCTTTCTGATCGCCTGCCAGTCGCGGTTCCGCGAGGCACGGGCGGCGATCATCGCCTGGCTGAACGACCTTTACGCCCAATAACGCCGATCATCAGGGAGGAAACCACATGATTCCGCGCAAGACCCTCGCCACGCTGCTGGCGCTGGCCCTCGTCCCCGGCGCCGCTCTGGCGCAAAGCTGGCCGAACGGCCCGGTGCAGATCATCGTTCCGTCGCGTCCCGGCGGCGGCACCGACATCATGGGCCGGATCTTTGCCGATTACCTGCAACGCGCCACCGGTGCCTCGGTCGCGGTCATCAACCAGCCCGAGGGCGGCGGCATCGTCGCGCAGGAAACCGTGCGCAGCTCGGCGCCGGACGGGCAGACGCTGCTGTTCCACCACACCGGGATGCTGGTGCAGCAGGCGACCGGCCGCTATGAGCAGCCGCTCGAGGCCTTTACCACGCTGGGCATCGCCCAGAGCTATCCGCCGCAGGTCTATGCCGTGGCCCCCGATGCGCCCTGGCAGACGATGCGCGAATTCGTCGATGACGCCCGCGCGCATCCCGGGCAGTACACGGTCGGTGTCAGCCTGGGCGGGACCACCCATTTCATCGCCGGTACGATCATGATGAACGAGGGGGTCGAGCTGCGTCTGGTCGAGGCCGCGGCCGAGGTGGACAAGGTTGCGGGCATTCAGGGCGGCCACATCACGCTGGGCAATCTGGGCGCGGGCCCGGCGCAGCAATATGTGCAATCGGGCGACATGCGCGTGCTGTGCATGGTCGATCCGGTGCCGAACCCGCGCTATCCGGACATGCAGACCTGCATCGAGCAGGGCGTCGATGTGAGCTGGATCGCGCCGCTGGTGGTCTGGGGTCCGGCGGGGATCGACCCGGCGGTGGCCGAGCAGATCAACGCGGTGATCCGCGCCATGGGCGACGACGCGCAGGTGCAAGAGACGCTGGCGACGGCCGACAGTTCGTTCGCGCCCTATACGCTGGCCGAGGCGCAGGCGCTGGTCGCGCATGAGAGCGAAACCATCGGCGCGCTTGCACGCCACCTCGGGCTGGCCGCAAACTGAGGGCACCCCGGCGCGGCAGGTCTGACCTGCCGCGTCCATCCGCTGGAGATCCGTCATGAACACCGAACGTCCCCTTGGTGCGGTGCTGACCCTGCTGGGGGCGGGCGGCATCGCCGTCGCCTCGCAGATCAGCGTGCGCACCTTCAACAACGATCCCGGGCCCAAGCTGTTTCCGATCTTTGCCTGCGCGATCCTGGTGATCTGCGGGCTGGGGCTGCTGCTGTCTAAGCCCGAGGGCGACAGCCGCCGCATCGACCGCGATTCGCTGCTGCGCGGGCTGACCATGGCGGGGCTGCTGGTGTCCTATGCCGCGGGGCTGTGGCTGATCGGCTATCATCTGGCCAGCCTGATCGCGGTGTTCGCCCTCTATTGGGTGATCGCCGGGCCCGAGCGCCGGATCTGGTGGCGCGGGGCTGTTTATGCCGCGGCCGTCACCGGCATCGTTCATCTGCTGTTCGCGGTGGCGCTCAATGCGTACCTGCCGCGCGGCATCCTGTTCTGAGGCGCGCATCATGCTCGATTCCCTTCTGACGCTGTTGCAGCCGACGACGCTGCTGATCATCCTGCTGGCCACGACGCTGGGCATCATCCTGGGGGCGATCCCCGGGCTGTCGGGCGGGCTGGGGGTGGCGCTGCTGTTGCCGATCACCTTTGGCATGGACCCGCATGTCGGGCTGGCCATGCTGATTTCCATCTGGGTCGGCGGGGTGTCGGGCGGCATGATCGGCTCGATCCTGCTGGGGATACCCGGCTCGCCCTCGTCGATTGCCACCTGTTTCGACGGCTATCCGATGACCCGCAACGGCGAGGCGGTCAAGGCGCTGGGCGCGGCCATCGTCGCCAGTTTCATCGGCACGGCCTTTTCCATCCTGATCGCCATGTTCCTGTCGCCGGTCATGGCACGGCTGGCGCTGCAACTGGGGCCGTGGGAATATTTCTCGCTGGGGTTCTGCGCCATTGCGCTGGTGGCGGCGCTGGCGCGGGGGTCGGTGTTTCTGGGCATGGCCTCGGCGGCGCTGGGTCTGTTGCTCAGCACGGTGGGTTTTGCGCCCATCGACGGCTATGCGCGGTTCACCTTTGGCTCGATCTATCTGTCGGGCGGCATCGACCTGATCGCGCTGATGCTGGGGCTGTTCGCCCTGAAGCAGATCGTCGCCGACCATGCGCAGGGCGAGCAGCAGGTGCCCGAGGTCAACGTATCCGACATCCGGGGGTTCGGGGTCAGTCTGCGCGAATATATCGACAATGCCTGGAACATCGTCCGCTCGTTCATGATCGGCCTGTGGATCGGGTTCCTGCCCGGCATGGGGTCGGGCCTGTCGAACATGGTCGCCTATGCGCAGGCCAAATCGGCGTCGAAACATCCCGAGAAATTCGGCAAGGGCTGCGTGGACGGCGTGTTCGCGTCAGAGACATCGAACAATGCCTCGGTCGGCGGTTCGCTGATCCCGATGGTGGCGCTGGGCATTCCGGGCGACGGCACCACAGCGATCCTGCTGGGCGGGCTGATGATCCATGGCATTCAGGCCGGGCCCTTGTTGTTCACCAATAACCCCGACATCGTCTATGCGCTGTTCCTGACCGCGCTGATCTCGGCGGTGCTGGTGCTGGTGCTGCAATATTTCGGCATGCGGTTCTTTCCGGCGATCCTGAAGATCCCGTATCACTACCTCTATCCGGCGATTGTCGTGCTGGGGTTCATCGGCGTGTTCATCGGCTCGTCCACCGCGTTCAACTTTGTGCTGCTGCTGGGTTTTGCCGCGCTGGGGTTGCTGATGGACAAGGTCAGGCTGCCGGTGGGGCCGTTCATCCTGGCCTTCATCCTGGGGCCGATGCTGGAGCTGAACCTGCGCCGGGGCATCACCTATACCGACGAGGGGGTCTGGCCGTTCTTTACCCGCCCGATCTCGGCGTTGCTGCTGCTGGTCGCGCTGTTCAGCATCGTCTGGCCCTATCTGTCGCCCTGGCTGAAGGAGCGCCGCGCCCGTCGCCGCGCCTGAGGACCGGACACGCCATTGCGATTGCGGCCTGCGGGAGAGATCCCGCAGGCCGCTGACGTTCAGGGCCCCGCGCCCTGCGGCGCGGGGCCGGGCAGCGGGTCAGAACGGGGCGATCTGCTGCACCCACTGGCCGCCCTGGATCTGGTCGATCGACACCAGTTCCGGCATGGCGTGGTTGTTTTCGAACCGCTGTTCCGCGTAGGTGGTGAAATCGGCATGCGCCGTGGCGCGCGCCGCCTCGACAAAGCCGTCGCTGGTCAGGTCAGGCCCGGCGTTGCGCAGCGCGTCGAGGAACCAGTTGGTGTAGGAATAGGCATTGGCCGCGTTTTCATCGGGGGCCATGCCGTAGGCTTCCTGATAGGCGGCGATGAAGGCCTGCGCCGCCGCGTCTTCGGTATCGGCGGCGTGCAGCCGCCAGCCGCCGATGCCATACAGCCCCTCGACATCCGCCGCGCCCAGCCGGGCGACAACCGTGCCCCGGCCCGGGATCGCCGTCAGCACCTTGACGCTGTCCCAGCCCAGTTTCTTGACCTCGGCCATCACGCCCACCGTTTCGCGGATCACCGTGCCCGCGACGATCAGATCGACGTTGGCGGCGCGCATCCGGGCGACCTGGCTGGAGAAGTCGATCTCGCCGGGGCGATAGGCGGCTTCCTCGGCCACGGTCTGGCCCAGCGTCGCCATCGCCGGGTTGACACCGGCGCGGATCAGGTCGCCGAACGGGCCTTCCTGATAGATCACGCCGACGCGCTGCGAACCCCACAGCGGCACCACATGCTCCAGCGCGCGCTGGGTCGTGGTGTTGTAGTTCTGCACCGTGGTGAACAGTTTGGCATTGCCCTGCGCCACCTGATGCATCACCGCGCTGGCGCCCCAGGGCGCAAAGACGATGGTGCCCGCCTCCATCGCCAGCCCCATGGTCGCGGCATTGGTGCCCGAGCCAAACGGGTTGAGGATGGCGAACACCTCGTCCGAGCGGATCAGTTTCTGCACCGCGCGCACGGCGAGCTGCGGCTGGCTGCCGTTGTCCTCGACGATCAGGTTCACCTGACGGCCGTGGATGCCCCCGGCGGCATTGGCCTGCGCCAGCGCCAGTTCGGTGGCGTTGCGCAGCATCGGCATCCCGGCGGCGGCGGGGCCGCTGAGGTCGATGTGGGTGCCGATGGTGATGGCATCGGCACTGATCCCGGCGGCGCGCGCCGGGCGCAGGCTGCCGCCGAGGGCCAGCGCCGCGGCGCTGGTGGCGAGCATCTGACGACGATTCATGGTCATGATAACCTCCCTTTCGTGGGTTGGCGGTTGGCTGCGGTCTTGGGCATGTCCTCCTCTCCGTCCTGCCGCCTCAGGCCGGATACATGCCGTCGATGAGAGTCGCGTATTTCTGCGCGATAACCCGGCGTTTCAGCTTCATCGTCGGGGTCAGTTCCTCGTCCTCGGGGGTGAGCAACTGGTCGATGATGCGGAAATCCTTGATCTGTTCGACCCGCGCCAGACGCGGGTTCACCGCCTCGACCTCGGCGCGGATCAGCGCCACGACGGCGGCGGCGCGGGTCAGGCTGGCGAAATCGGTATAGGGGATCGCCCGGTCCTGCGCGAAACGCGCGACATGTTCGAGGTCGATCATCACCAGCGCGGTGACGAAGCGCCGCCCTTCGCCGATCACCACCGCGTCGGTGATATAGGGGCTGAACTTGAGCTGGCTCTCGATCTGCGTCGGCGTGATGTTCTTGCCGCCCGCGGTGATGATGATGTCCTTGATCCGGTCGCGGATCGCCAGATAGCCCTGATCGCTGATCTCGCCGCAATCGCCGGTGCGCAGCCAGCCATCGGCGGTGATCGTCTCGGCGGTCTTTTCGGGGTTCTTCCAGTAGCCCGCAAAGACATTGGCGCCGCGGATCTGGATTTCGCCCTCGTCGGCGATGCGCAGTTCGGTGCCGCGGGCGGGCAGCCCGGCCCAGCCGAGCCGGATGCCGCGGGTCGGCGTGGCGGTGGCAAAGCCCGAGGTTTCGGTCATGCCGAAGGCTTCGCGCAGCTCGACGCCGATCGACAGGAACCAGCGGATCAGGTCGGGCGGCACCGGGGCGGCGCCGGTCAGCGCGCTGCGGCAGTTCTGCAGCCCCAGAAAGATGCGGATGTTGCGAAAGGCCAGCCGTTGCAGGGCCCGGGTCAGCGGCCCGGCCCGCGGCGGTTCGCGCCCCTCGAGCTGCGCCTCGACAGCGGCGCGGCCCGAGGCCAGCGCGTGGCGGTAGACCCAGCGCGCCGGGGCGATGGCGTCGCGCAGGAACAATTCCACCTGGCTGTGCATCTTTTCCCAAAAGCGCGGCGGGGCAAAGACGATATGCGGCGCCACCTCGCGCAGGTCGCCCGGCACGGTCCCGGCGTTTTCGGGGAAATGCACGATCAGCCCCAGCGCCAGCGCGTTGAACACCGAGGCCATGCGTTCGGCGATATGGCACAGCGGCAGGAAGCTGAGCGATTTGTCACCGGGCTGGGCGTCCAGGTATTCCGGTGCCTTGGTCATCTGGAAGAGGGCATTGGCGTTCGAGATCATCGCCCCCTTGGGCGCCCCGGTGGTGCCCGAGGTATAGACCAGAAACGCCAGATCGCCGGGCTGGCCCGCGTCGATCGCCGCCTCGAAATCGGCGGCATGGGTGGCGGCCAGTTCGTCGCCGGTGGCGATCAGATCGTCCCAGAAGCTGACGGCGGGGTCGGACAGATGGCGCAGCCCCTCGCGGTCAAGAACGACGATGCGGATCAGCGCCGGGCAGGTGTCGCGCACGCCCAGCGCCTTGTCGAGCTGTTCCTGATTTTCGACCACCAGCACGCGGCAGCCGGAATCCTGCAGGATATGGCGCAATTGCTCGGCCGAGGCGGTGGGATAGACGCCGTTGCCGGCGATGCCCATGGCCTGCGCGCCCATGTCGGCGATCACCCATTCCGGCCGGTTCTCGGCCAGCACGGCGACCACCTCGCCGCGCTGCACGCCCAGCGCCCGCAGCGCCAGCCCAAAGGCGCGCGCCTGGGCGTAATACTGGCCCCAGGTGAAGGTCTGCCACAGCCCGCGCCGCTTGTGGCGCAGCGCCGGGCGGTCAGGCCAGTCGCGCGCCCGGGTGCGGAACACCTTGGCGGGGGTGTCATGGCCCTGAAACAGGAGGGGGGTGCCGTTGCTCATCGCCATGTCCTGCGTCGTTTCCAGCGTTGCGCGCCGCTCAGCCCCTGCGCGGCGCCGCCGAGATAGGCCTCGCGCACGTCGGTTTTCTGCGCCAGCGCGGCGCAGGTATCGGCGGCGACGATGCGGCCCAGTTCCATGATATAGCCGTCGTCGCCGTGCTTGAGCGCGATGGCGGCGTTCTGTTCGACGACCAGCACGGCGGTGCCGGTTTCGTCGCGGATGCGGTGGATGATGGCAAAGATCTCGTGCACCAGCAGCGGCGACAGGCCGAGGCTGGGCTCGTCGAGCATCAGCAGTTTCGGCGCCGACATATAGGCCCGGCCGATGGCGACCATCTGCTGCTCGCCGCCCGACAACAGGCCCGCATGCTGGGTGTCGCGCTCCTTGAGGCGGGGAAACCAGCCCTGCACGCGGGCCAGATCGCGGGCCACGGCGTCGCGGTCGCGGCGGGCATAGGCGCCCATCATCAGGTTTTCGCGCACCGACAGGAACGGATAGACCTGACGCCCCTCGGGCACCAGCACCAGCCCGCGGCGCGCCACCTCGTCGGCGTCCAGCCCCTGGGTTTCCTGCCCCGAAAACAGCACCTTGCCCTTGAACGGGTCCACCACCCCGGCCAGCGTGTGCAGCAAGGTGGTCTTGCCCGCGCCATTCGCGCCCAGCACGGCGACGATGCGCCCCTCGGCCACATTCAGGTTCACGCCCTTCATCGCGGCAATGGGGCCGTACCAGGTTTCCAGATTCTGCACGTCCAAGAGCATGCTCATGTCCCCAGATAGGCGGCGATGACATCGGGATGCGCCTGCACCTCGGCGGCGGTGCCCTGCGCCAGCACGCGGCCCTGCGCCATGCAGACGACGCGGTCGGCCACGGCGCTGACCAGCGCCATGTCGTGTTCGATCATCACCACGGTGATGCCCAGATCGCTGCGGATGTCGTCGATCCAGAAGGCCAGATCGCGGGTTTCCTCAGGGTTCAGGCCCGAGGCGGGTTCGTCGAGAAACAGCAGCTCGGGCCCCGAACACAGCGCGCGGCCCAGTTCCACCACCTTGCGCACGCCGTAGGGCAGGCCCGCGACCCGGGCATTGCGCCAGGCCGACAGATCGAGGAATTCGATGATGTCCTCGACGCGGGCGCGGTGTTCCTCTTCGCGGCGGGTCAGGGCGGGGGTGCGCAGCACCTGTTGCCACCAGGCCCCGGCGCCAAAGCGGTGACGCCCCAGCAGCAGGTTGTCGAGCACTGTCGCCGCCTCGAACAGTTCGATGTTCTGAAAGGTGCGGGCGATGCCCAGATGGGCGATGCGCGCGCGGGGCAGGCGGGCGATATCCTGCCCCTTGAACAGGATGCGGCCCTGCGTGGCGTCGAACACCCGCGTCACCAGGTTCAGCATCGAGGTCTTGCCCGCGCCGTTCGGGCCGATCACCGCCAGCACCTCGCCGGGGTTGACCGACAGGCTGATATCCGAGATGGCCCTCAGCCCGCCGAAATGCAGCGCGAGGCGGTCCAGTTCCAGAAGCGGGGCGCCGGTCATCGGTTACGCTCCGATTTCATATAGGTTTTCTGGCGGCGGAAGGTGTCGCGGCGGTACAGCGGAAAGGTTTCCAGCAGCGCGCGCAGTTTCAGCCAGCGGCCGTTCAGCCCCATGGGTTCGAACAGCACGAACAGCGCCAGCACCAGACCCGCGACAAAGATCTCCAGCCCGGATTGCCGGGCCATGGCGGCGGGCAGCAGCGATTTCAGCGCCGAGACGGCATTGGGCAGCAGCGAGATCAGCACCGCCCCCAGGATCGCGCCGCGCAGGCTGCCCAGCCCGCCGATCACCACCATCAGCACCAGATCGAGCGACAGGAGCAGGGTGAAGGCGTCGGGCGTCAGATAGCCGATGTGATGCGCCATCAGCGCCCCGGCCAGCCCGGTGATCCCCGCCGAGAGGCCAAAGGCGCCGACCTTGACGCGGTTCACCTCGATCCCCAGCGCATAGGCGGCGGCCTCGGAATCGCGCACGCCGGTAAAGGCGCGGCCCAGCCCCGAGCGCATCAGATTGGCCAGCGCCAGCAGCGTCAGCACCACCAGGGCGAGGCAGACGTAATAGAACGCCCGCGGCGCGCCGACCGACCAGCCCAGCAGGCGCGGGGTTTCGACGATCATGCCCATATAGCCGCCGGTCACGCTGCGCCAATGGCCGATGACCTGTTCGACGACGATGGCAAAGGCCAGCGTCACCATCGCCAGATAGAGGCCATGCACCCGGATCGCCGGGATGCCGACCACCAGACCGGCCCCGGCGGCGATCAGCCCGGCCAGCGGCAGCGCCAGCACAAAGGGCACGCCCTGCGCCAGCAGCCAGGCATGGGCATAGGCGCCGATGGCGACAAAGCTGGCGTGGCCCAGGCTGACCTGCCCGGTAAAGCCGGTCAGTGTCATCAGCCCCAGCGCCGCGACGCACAGGATCAGCACATAGCTCAGCTCGCCCACCAGATAGGTCGAGGCGAAAACCGGCACCGCCAGCAGCGCCGCCAGCAAGGCGCCATAGGTCAGCCAGTCCGAGGGGTGGCGCAGCAGGGCGAAGCCCTGCGCATAGCGGGTGTGGTAATCAAAGCGCATCGGTCAGACCCTCCGCCCGTGGGCATCGCCCAGAATGCCGCGCGGGCGCAGGATCAGCACCGCGATCAGCACCAGATAGGGCATGATGTCGCGGAAGCCGTCGGGCAGATAGACGCCGGCGTATTGTTCGATCAGGCCGATCAGCACGCCGCCCAGCAGCGCCCCCGGCAGGCTGCCGAACCCGCCCAGCACGATGGCTGCCAGCGCCTTGAGGGTAATCAGCCACAGCGAGGTATCCACCAGCGTCACCGGCGCGAGGAACATGCCCGCCACCGCCGCCGTCACCCCGGCCAGCGCCCAGACCAGCGAGTTCAGCCGCTTGACCCGCACGCCGTTCAGATGCGCCGCCAACTGGTTCTGGCTGGCCGCCTGCATCGCCACGCCCAGCCGGGTATGGCGAAAGAACAGCCACAGCCCCGCCGCGATCAGCAGCGCCGCGCCGGTGATGACCAGCGACAGATCGGCGATGGCGACACCGGCGAATTCGGTCGTCTGCCCGGTCCATGGCGTTGAATAGCTTTGCGATTCCGTGCCAAAGCCCATGCTGACCGCGCCGCGGATCATGAAGGCCAGGGCGATGGTCAGCATGACGCCCGCGAATTGCGGCTGCCCGGCGATCCGCCGCACGATCAGCGCATCCAGCCCATAGGACAGCAGGCCCACCCCCGCCGCGACCAGCGGCAGCACCAGCCAGAACGGCAGGCCCGCGAGATCGATCAGCGCCCAGGCGGAAAAGGCCGACAGCACCAGAAGGTCGCCGTGGGCGAAGTTCAGCACCTCGGTCGCCTTGTGGATCAGCACGATCCCCATGACCACCAGCGCATAGATCATGCCGACGGCGATGCCGTTGACGCTGACCTGCGCAAAGATCTCCAGCGCGCCGTTCATGCCGCCTCTCCTGTGTCAAAGCGCACGTCCCAGGCGCGCAGCCGCTCGTGGCAATGGCCGCAGGTGGCGCGGGGCAGGAAGGGTTTGCCGCAGGCCTTGTGGCGCGGCCGGATCGAGCTGGGTTCGTGGAAATGGTGCTCGCTGGCCCAGGTGCTGACCAGCACGATATAGGGAAACAGCGCCCGGCTGGACGGGGTCAGCAGATAGACCCGGCGGCGGCGGTCCTCGCGGTCGGGGGCGACCGACAGCAGCCCGGCATCGACCATCGCCGCCAGCCTGCGGCTGAGCAGCGGCGGGCTGATGCGCAGCACATGGGCGATCTGGTCGAAATGCCGACAGCCCAGCACCGCCGCCGAGACGATCATCAGCGTCCAGCGGTCCATCCTGAGCGCCAGATGCGACATGGCGCCGTCGCTGACCGTGACCTTGGGCGTGCGCATGGCGCCGCCGGTATCATGCGGCAGGCGCGGGTTGGGCCTGAGGGTCATGGTCAGGTCGCGCATGGTCACGCTCTCGCCGCAGGATTCGCAGGCCAGTTGCGGCAGAAAGGCATGGCCGCACGTCTTGTGCACCAGCCGCGCGGGCAGCTCGATCCGGTTCTCGCCGAACCGGTGCTCCCAGTCCCAGGTCATCAGCGTCGCCTCATAAAGCGCCATGCCCTTGGCCGTCAGGTGATAGCCATAGCGTTCGGGGCGCTCCTGATAGAGGCGGGGGCGCAGCATATCCATCTGCACCATGGCTTTCAGCCGGTCCGACAGGGTGCGGCGCGGGATCGCCAGCCGGGTCTGGAAATCGTCGAAACGCTTGACGCCCAGAAAGGCCGCCATCAGGATCTGCATGGTCCAGCGGTCGCCGATCAGCTTCAGCGCGTGGCTGAGCGTCGAGGTGCTGAGCGCGTCGCGCACCAGATCGAGATCGGGCGTTTCGCTCATGCCAGCCGCTCGATGATCACGGCCGAGGCCAGCCCGGCGGCGCCGCAGGCGGCGATCAGCGCGCGCTGTCCGCCGCGGCGCTCCAGCTCGTCCAGCGCGGTGCCGATCAGCGCCGCCCCGGTCGAGCCCATGGCATGGCCCAGCGCGATGGCGCCGCCGTTGACGTTCAGCCGATCGAGCGGGATCGCCATGTGGCGGGCGAAATGCAGGGCGAGGGCGGCAAAGCTTTCGTTGACCTCGTAGAGGTCGATGTCCCCGGCGCCCAGCCCGGCGCGGGCCAGCGCGGCGCGGGCGGCATCGACGCTGCCGGTCAGCGCCAGCACCCGGTCCACCGATAGTTCGGCCAGGGCCACCACCCGCGCGCGGGGCTTCAGCCCGGCGCGGCGCGCAGCGGACCGGGTGCCCAGCAGCACGACCGAGGCGCCGTCGGCCATCGCCGGGGAATTGCCCGCATGGTGGACATGATCGACCCGCGGCAGGCCGGTATGCGCCCTGATCGCCGCATCCAGACCGTATTGTTCGCCCATCGCGGCAAAGGCCGGGGCCAACGCGGCGAGGGTTTCGGCACTGGTGCCGACGCGCGGGGTTTCATCGGCGCCGAGCCCGCCCACCGCAACCAGCGCGGCGAAATGCCCGGCCGCGCGCGCGGCGACGGCCCTGCGCTGGCTTTCGGCGGCATAGGCGTCGCAATCGGCACGGCTGAACCCCTCGGCGGTGGCGACGGCATCGGCGCAGATGCCGATGGGGATCAGCCCGGCGGCTTTCTGAAAGGCGACATCATGGGTCAGCGGCCCCTTGTCCGAGGCCATCGGCACCCGCGACATGCTTTCGACCCCGCCGCCGATCGCCAGCCCGTCCTCGGCCTGCGCTCGCAGCGCCGCCAGCCCGACGGCAGTGATGCCGCTGGCGCAATAGCGGTTCACGGTCAGCCCCGGCACGGCATCGGCATAGCCCGCGGCGATCAGCCCCAGCTTGCCGATATTCGCGCCCTGTTCGGCGGTCTGGGTGACGCAGCCAAAGACCGCGTCGGCGAGCGGCTGCCCGGCCAGCGCCTGCCGTTCGGCCAGCGCCCGCAGCGGCGCGGCCAGCAGATCGGCCGGGGTCACGCCCGCCAGCGCGCCCTTGGCATTGCCCCGCCCGCGCGGCGTGCGCAGCGCGTCGATGATGACGATCTCGGTCATCGGTTCCTCCCGTTTCGCGCCGGTTTGCCCGGCGTCAGATCTGTTCCGCGGCCTCGACCACGAAGCTGACGACAGTGCCGAAACTGCCGCCGATATTCAGCGTCTGGATGCGCCGCGCGCCGTCGATCTGCGCCGCGCCCGCCGCGCCCGTCACCTGCCGCGCCGCGTCGCGCAGCATGCGCGCGCCGGTCGCCCCCACCGGATGCCCGCAGCCGATCAGCCCGCCCGACAGGTTGACCGGGCAGCGGCCGCCGCGTTCGATGCTGCCGTCCTCGACCGCCTGCCAGCTTTGCCCCGGCGCGGTCAGGCCCAGATGGTCCAGCGCGATATATTCGGTGGTGCTGAAGCAATCATGGGTTTCCACCCCGCTGACCGCGTCGATCCCGCCGATTCCGGCGCGGCGCCAGGCGTCCTCGATGGTGCGGCGTAGATGCGGAAAGACATACTCGCCCGAATGCGCCAGCTTGTCCTTGAACCGCAGGCCCGCGTTGCGGTGGCCCCATCCGGCGATCCGCGCCGGAGCCCGGCCCGTGCGCCGCGCCCAGTCGGCGGCAAAGGCGGGCGAGGCCAGCACCAGCGCGCTGGCGCCGTCGGTGATCTGCCCGCAATCCTGCCGCCGCGTGCCCGGCTCGATCATCGGGTTGGCGTTGTCGTCGTCGGTGAAGGACAGCGGATTGAACTGCCATTTGCGCGTCTGGGCCAGCGGGTTGAGCCGGGCGCTGGCATAGTTCAGCTCGGCGATGCGGTTGAGGTGGCGCCGGTCCAGCCCGTAGCGGCGGTCATATTCCTGCGCCGCCAGCCCGAACACAGCGGGCCAGAGGAACCGGCAGTCGATATCCTCGTGCCCCTGCCAGCCCGCGGCGTTCTGGTTGACCGAGGCGATGTCGCCCGGCGTGTTCTTGAATTCCTCGGCGCCGATCACCAGCACGCAATCATAGCGCCCGGCCTCGATCTCGGCCATGGCGGCCAGCACCGCCAGCGAGGAACTGGCGCAGGCCCCCTCGTGGCGCATGGCGGGCACGCCCCACAGTTCCGGCACCACCTGCGCCACCATCGCGCCCAGATGCGCCTGCGCGCGCTGCATCTCGCCGAAGGCGTTGCCGACATGGATGCTTTCCACCCGCCCGGCATCGACCTGCGCATCCTCGAGCGCGGCCAGCGCCGACTCGCGGATCATGTCGGAAATATCCAGCCCCTCGCGCGACCAGGCCCGCGCGAAATCGCTCTGCGATGTGCCCAGAATGAAGGTCATGCGTCCCTCCCGATGAAACGTGCCCGGGCGGCGGCGTATTCCTGCGCCAGCCGCTCGACGATCTGTGCCAGGGGTTCGGTGCCCGTCACCGCCCCCACCCCCTGACCGGCGGACCAGACATCCGCCCAGCGTTTGGCGCGCTGGTTCTGGGTGCTGTCATAGGCCTTGCCCGGGGCATCAGGCATCGCCGCGGGGTCATAGCCGTTGGCGATCAGCGAGGGTTTGAGCCAGCTCGCGGGCGTGCCGGTGATCCCGGCGCTGACCAGCAGATCCTCGATCTGTGCGGCGGCCAGCATGTCCTTGTAGCCCTGCGGCGCCAGGCTTTCGGTGGCGGCGACAAACGCGGTGCCCATATAGACGTAATCGGCCCCGGCGGCGATGGCGCCCGCGATCCCGGCGCCGTCGCTGATGCCGCCGCCGATAATCAGCGGCCCGCCATGGAACGCCCGTACCGCGCTGGCAAAGGCAAAGGGCGACAGGGTGCCGGTATGCCCCCCGGCGCCGGTGCAGATGCAGGCGAGGCCATCGGCCCCCGCCGCCAGCGCCTTTTTCGCCAGCGTCGGCGAGGTGACATCGGCGATCACGGTGCCGCCGTAGGCGCGCACGGTTTCCACTGCCGGTTTCGGCGAGCCCAGCGCGGTGACGACAAAGGGCGGCCGGTGCTTGGCGATCAGCGCCAGATCGTCGGGCAGGCGGGCGTTGGTCGAATGGGTGACGAGGTTGGCGCACCACGGCGCATCGCCGACCTCGGCGGCAATGCGGGTCATCCAGTCGTCGAGGATGGCGGGCGTGCGGCAATTGGGCGTGGGGAAGGCGCCGACGATCCCGGCCCGGCAGGCGGCGATCACCAGATCGGGGCCGGAAACCAGAAACATCGGCGCGGCAAAGACCGGGAGCCTCATGCGGCACCTGCGGCGGGGCGGCGCGACTGGGCGACGGCAAAGCGCGGCGCGACAAAGGCCAGCGTGGTCAGGGTGGCATTGCCCGCGCCGTTCAGCCCGGTGACGTGGTAATCGCTGTAAGCGGCGGCGAAATTCAGCGGCATGGCTCCGGTCAGGTTGACGGTCAGTTGCGCCCCGGCACGGGCATAGGCGGCCTCGGCCCGGGCGATGAAATCCTCGTCGCGGGCATAGACAAAGCCGGTGATGCCGCCCCCGGCGCGGGCGTCGGCGGTGGCCTGCTCCAGCGCATCCGCGGCGCTGTCGCAGTCGATGACAAAGCCGATGGGGCCAAAGCGTTCCTCGGCGTAAAGGTCGCGTGCGTCCTTGCCCAGTTGCACCAGCAGCGGGGTGGCGGTGCGCGCGCCGGGAAAGTCGGGGTGCTCATAGCGGCGGCTGTCGAGCAGCACCCGGCCCCGGGCCGCCGCCTGATCGCGCATCCCGTCGATCAGCGCCAGCGTCTGCGGCGATTGCACGGTGGCGAGGATCATCGCCGCGCGGCGCGGATCGGCGGTCAGGCTGGCGATGGCCCCGGCCAGTTTCGCCGCGACGGTGTCGCGCGGCACCGGGCCTGCGGGCGTGTCGATCATGGGCGGCAGGTAGATGTTCTGCGGGCTGGTGCACATCTGCGCCGAGAACAGGCACATCGTCGTCGCCAGCGCGCGGATCGCCGCATCGAGATCCTCGGCCCCGGCCAGAACCACGGTGTTGCAACCCGAGGTTTCGGTAAAGGCAATCGCCGGATGGGCATTCGCCTCGACCCATTGGCCGAACCGGGCCGAGCCGGTGAAATCGACGATGGCGCAACCGGGGTGCTTGACGAGGATCTTGCCCAGCGGCTGCGCCACGGTGTCCACGCACAGCGTCACGAGGTCGGGATCAAAGCCGCGTTCGGCCAGCAGGTCGCGCAACACCCGCACGGTGATCGCCATGGGCAGCACGCTGGCCGGATGCGGTTTCACGATCACCGCATTGCCGGTGGCCAGGCTGGCCAGGATCGACGGCCAGGCGTTCCAGGTGGCGAAGCTGGCGCAGGTGAAACAGACCGCCACGCCGCGCGGGATCAGGCGATAGGTCTTGTCGAGCCGGATCTCGGAGGGGCCAAAGCGGCGCGCCCAACTCGCCTGCGGCGCAACCGAGCGCATCGCTTGTTCGGCATAGACCAGCGCCTCGATCCCGCGGTCCAGCGCGTTCACGCCCGACCCGGCATAGGCCATGTTATAGCTCTGCCCGGCGGTGTGCATGACCGCGTGGACCAGCGTGAACAGATGGTCGCGGTAAAGGCGATCCAGCCCCTCGATCAGCAGCGACAGGCGCGTGTCGATCCCGGCGGCGGCCCAGCCGGGCAGGGCGGCCCTGGCGGCGGCGAACAGCCGGTCGGGATCGGCCTGCGGATAGGTGAGGCCGAGGGGCTGTTGCGTATAGGGCGAGATTTCCTCGCCTGCGCGCCCGGTGACGCCGGGCAGGTCCAGCGCGAAGGGCTGGCCCAGCAGTGCCTCGAACGCCGCCTTGCCCGCCGGGGCGGCGGTATCGGCATCGGGGTATTTGTTCGGCATTTCCGGAAAGGGCGACCAGCATTCGCGGCTGGCGCAGGCCTGCCGGGCGCGGGCGAGGGTGGCGAGGTCCAGCATCAGCGCCTCCACCGCAGGCGGTGGTGCCGCGGGCCTTCCTGCGCCGACAGCGTCAGGCGGTCGCCGTCCAGATCGACCCGGCGCACCTGCTCGGAGCCGACGAAATCGGGGTTCAGGCTGTGGCTGACTTGGTGGATCACCACGCTCTGGCCGTCGCGCTGTTCGATCCGCCAGGTTCCGGCATAGTGGAAATAGCTCTCGAACGCGGCCAGCCGCTCGGCGTCGGGCGCCTTGCGCGGGTTGCCGGTGGACCAGCGCGGCCGGTCGGCGCGGGCGATGCAGGCCGCCATGCCGCCGTCGGCGGTGTAGTGCAAAAGCCCGGTCGCATCGGCGCCGAAGGGATGGGTGATCTGCCCGTCCGTCTCGATTTCCCAGGCGAGCAGATGCCACGTCCCTTCCAGCATCATGCCACCTGAGCCGCGCGCAATTGATCCTCGCGCACCCAGCAGGAATGGAAGCCATGCGGCACGCGCTGCGGCAGGATCACCCGGGCGACCGGCCCCTTGGCGATGTCGCGCGCCGGTGTGACCCAGACCTCGGAGCGGTTTTCCTGCCCGTTCCACACGAAGCCGACGACATAGCCGTCATCCTCTTCGGTGGCGCCGTCGCGGGGCGCAAAGGGCGCTTCGCTGAACCAGTAACCCTCGCCCGGGTGATAGGCCAGCGCGCCGCCGGTCTGCAGGTCATACTTGACCAGCCCGGCGAAATGCGGCTGTTCCAGCGTGCGCGGGCGGCCCATCAGCACGTTATAGGTATAACGATTCCTGCGGCCCTGGAACGCGGTGTTGATCATCGGGAATTCGGTGTTGAGGATGTCATCGACAATCCCCTCGCGCGTGGCGCCGGTGGTCAGGTTCATGCGCCATTGATACAGCTCATAATCCGTGCCCTGCGTGCCGATGGTGAACAGCAGGCGCTGCACATCGAGCCCGCCGTCATAGCCGCGCGGCATGGCATAGGGCGTGCCCAGCATGACGATTTCCACCTGTCCCTGCGCATTCACCTCTTCCCAGGCGTTGGCGACATGCAGCATGTAGCGCGGCTTGAACTCGAACCAGCGGATCTGGTCGGGCGTGCCGTGGCGCGGGATGACCGCATAGCGGGTCGGCCAATCCTGATGAAATTCAAGCGAATAGCGCCCGCGCTCCAAGGCGCCGGGGTTATTGACCAGCGGGAAATCGTGCAGGATCGTGTAATGCGGCGTGATCGCGCAATCATGCGGCAGGCGCGGGCCGGGCAATTCCACCGGCATGAAGGTTTTCAGCAGCCCGTCGGCGCCGATCACCCCGTAATGCATGAAGGGATGCCGGTTGCCATAGGCGAAGAACATGAATTCGCCGGTGTGTTCGTCCACCCGGCTGTGCGCGGAAATCTGCAGGCCGATCAGGCGCGGATCGGCTTCCAGCTTGCCCAGCGTCTGCAGGCTGACCGGATCGACCGTATAGACCGCGCCGCCGCGATACCACATCGAGTATAGCTTGCCGTTATGGAATTTCACGTCGGTGTTGGCGGTGTTCTTCATCGCGTCGTCGGGCAGCGCGCCCTCGGGCATGCGCTCCTTGAGGCCCGGCCACAGCGATTGGCCTGCCGCGCGTTCGGCCCTCAGCCCGTCGGTTTCCACCCAGCGGTTGCGATAGGTCGCCCGGCCGTTCTGGAAGCGCACCGAATGCAGCATGCCGTCGCCGTCGAACCAGTGATATTTGCCATGCGGCGCATGCGCGGGCGAGGGGCCGTTGCGCACATACATCCCGTTCAGATCCTCGGGCAGGTCGCCGATCACCTGCAGATCCTGCGCCACGGTTTCGATGTTGTTGGGCGCGAAGGGCCCGGCCATGCTGGCGTTCGGAACGAACCAGTCCTGTTCGGCGGGAATGTGATCCAGACCCATGTTCAGCCCCCCATCGCCGCGCGCGCCAGAACGCCGCCGTCCCTGAAATCGACCCCGTTCGCCCAGCACGAATGCGTGCCCGAGGCCATCTGGTGGGGCAGTTGCACCCGGCAGACCGGGCCGGATTCGAAGTCCTTGCAATCGATCAGCGCCACCTCGGATTTGCCGGTGGTCTCGTTGATGATGAAGGTCACGAGATAGCCGTCATCCTCGTCCCTGGCATTGATCCGCGGGGCGAAGGGCGCCTCGCTGGCGAATTGCCCCTCAGGCAATTGAATCTGCCAGCTTTCCCCGGTTTTCAGGTCATGCTTGACGTAGCCGTTGAAGATGAACCAGCCCGGCACCTGCACCGCCGAATAGGCATAGCGGTAGGGCCGCCCCGCGTATTTCTGGTTGAACATGCCGAATTCCAGCACCCTTTCGTCCAGCCGCTGTTCCGTCGTCGCGCCGGTTTTCAGGTTGAACCGCCAGCGGTGCAGCTTGGTGCCCATCTTGTACTGGTCGAGATAGGACATCATCCGCTCATAGCCCGGCTTGGCCCCCTCGTAATTGGTGGGCATCGGGTCTTCCTGGAAATAGCCGTCCAGCACGATCTCGTCGCCGTCCTCATAGGCGTTGAGCCAGTGCAGCACGAAGGTCGGCGCGGCCTCGAACCAGCGGATCTGGTCGGGGGTGCCGCGGCGCGGGATCACCGCAAAGCGGCTGGGCATGTCCTTGTAAAAGCGCACGACATGCTTGTCCTGTTTCAGCGCCTCAGGGTCCCAGAACAGCGGAAAATCGTTGAGGATCGCGTAGTTCTTCGTCACCGCCATGTCATGCGGCAGGCGCGGCCCGGGCAGCGGGATCGGCACGTAATGCACCAGCCGGTCGCTGCGATCGACGATTCCGTAATGCATATAGGGCGGCTTTTTCGAATAGTTGAAGAACAGCAGCTCGCCGGTTTCCTCGTCCACCTTGGTATGCGCCGAAATGCCGTCCTCGGGCGACCAGTCGGGAATGTCGGCCTCATCGAGGGTCAGCGGGTCCATCCGATAGCCCTCGCCGCACTGGAAATAGGTGGTCAGCGCCTTGCCCGCATGCACCACGACATCGGTGCTGCTGGCATCCTTGAGCGCGCCATGCGCCCCCCAGCCCGGGCGTTTCGACAGCGCCGGGTCTTCCATCAACCCCGCCCACAGCCGTTCGCCGGTTTCGATTTCGGCCTGCAATCCCTTGGTCTTGATGAAACGGTTGCGATACTGCACCTTTCCGTCCCGGAAAGCCGCCATATGGATCATGCCGTCGCCGTCAAAAGGGTGATACCGGCTGAGCGCCTGATGCAGCGGGTTCTGCGTGTTGCGCAGATAGACGCCATCGAGGTCGGTTGGTATCTGACCCTCAAGAACGACCAGGTCATCCGCAGTGACCTCTTCATGCAGCGGGGTCCAGGGGCCTTGCAGATAGGGATGGTCGCCGGGGTCTATGGTGCCGTCGTAGTGTTTCTCGACCGTGACGCGCATGACCCGCCTCCTCTGAATCGATGAGATAGATACCATTATTGAACCCATGATTCCGGCGAAAAATGCATCTGTCAACGATCTTTTCTCGCTGCAAGGCAGCAAGCGCCGCGCCGCAGGTTTGTTGCAGACCGCCTGCAATGCAGACGGGCCGAGGGCTTGCCCGGCCGTTTTCGCCCGGGTCGAGGTCGGAAATCCGATCCCGAAAGCCGCGTGTTTCCGGAGACACGGGATTTTCGGCGGCAGATTGTCGTGCCGGGAATGTACCTTTGCAGGGCCGGGTGGCATGAGATCCTGCAAGCGCGCGCGCCGCCGGACGGCACAGAAAGGCACAGGTCATGCCCGATCACCACGCGCCGAGGAAACCCGGCCTGACGGGTCGGCCAGCCCATGTTCTGTTCTTTGCGGCAATTCCACCCGCCGAAATCAGGCCCGGATGGCATCGGCGTGGCATGATCTGGGGACGGGGGAGGCCTTTCGCCATGCAACACTCCCCCTGTCGCTCTATGCGGTCGCGGGTATGGAGGATCTGGACCCGGTCGTTGTTCAGCGCGCCCGGCAGACGGCCAGCGCATTGCGGACCGCGCCGTTCACCCTGTGTTTCGATCGGTTGACGACCTTCAAGGGGCGCACCGACAACGCGCCGCTGGTTCTGGCGACGGGGGCTGCCAGCGACAAACTCAACGAGATCGCCGCCGACCTGCATGCGGCCTGCCGCGCGATGGGCCTCGCCGGGTCGCGGTCCGGCAGGGTTGTGCCGCATGTGACGCTCGCCTATGGCCGCGGCTTCGCCGAGAGCCGAATGCTTGCGGCGCCAATTTTCTGGACGATCGATGACGTCACCCTGATCGACAGCCTCCAGGGCCAGGGCCGCCATGTGCCGCTGGGTCGCTGGTTGCTTCCCGAGGACCGGCAACAACCGGGTTTTGATTTCTGACCGATAACCGCAGGCGCCGCGTGCCGGTGCACCCGGCAACCGGATCGCGCCGAACCTCAGGCGATGACAGGCACCCGGTCCGGCGTATATTCGCTGTGAAAACTCAATGCCCTGCGTCTCGACATGCCGACAACCCGCCGCAATCGCCAGGGCAAAGAAAGCGTTTAAGATCATGGGCTTGTGATTTGGCGGAGGGGATGGGTCTGACGTCCAACCTTCTCCAGTATAAGTCATTGATTTTATTTGATACGCACAGCTGCTACGCTGGAAGAGCGGGAGTCCGTCCGCAAAGGTTGGCTCTATCGTGATGTCGGCAACGATGAGCGGCAGTCGGCTGCCTTGATCTTGGAGAGCACCCCCGATCATCCACCAGCCGCCCTCGGCGCCAACAGGATGACGGCCGCACCGGCGAGGCAGATTGCGGCACCTGTCAGGTCCCAAGTGTCCGGGCGCTGCTTCTCGATGAGCCACAGCCAGAGGAGCGAGGCTGCGATATAGACCCCGCCATAAGCTGCGTAGGCCCGCCCCGCAAAATCGGAGGGGGCAAGGGTCAGGAGCCAAGCGAAGACGGCCAGGCTCAGGAGGCCGGGGACCAGCCAGAGCGCGCTCGCGCCTTGCCGCATCCATGCCCAGACCGCAAAGCAGCCCGCAATCTCGGCCAGAGCGGCACCGATGTAGATGGCGAGGGTGCCGGGTGCGTTCACGATGCCGCCTCGCTCTCCGGATGCTGGTGATCGGTTGCGCATAGCGAATGGTCGCCCAGAACTTCAATGACCCGGCAATCGGCAATCCGACCGCCTGCACATTGCACGACCATGCGCTCAAGTTCGCCTTTCAGCGCAGTCAGGCGCGCAAGGCGGCTTTCAACCTCGGCCAGCTGCGCCCTGGCGATGACATCGGCGGCTGCGCAGGATTGATCGGGTCTGTCAGAGAGACTCAGAAGGTCTCGGATAGCGTCCAGCGGAAAACCGAGCTCCCGCGCATGGCGGATGAAGGCTAGCCGATCCAGTGCCGACTGCCCATAGAGCCGCTGGTTCCCGGCACTGCGATCTGGCTCCGGCAGGAGCCCGATCTGCTCGTAGTAGCGGATCGTCGGAACCTTCACGCCGGCCGCTTCGCCCAATTTTCCGATGGTGAGCATCAGATTTCCTCTTGAAGCTATAGCTACTAGAGACCTTAGGTTCCCGACTCAGCAAATACAATGTTGCCCGCTGGGCGGGTTGGAAGGGCGTGATGACGGCGAACGACAGTGCAACCTACGAATGGACGGTTTCCGGGATGGACTGTGCGTCGTGCGCCGGCAAGGTCCGGGGTGCGGTCGAACGCCTGCCTGGCGTGAGCGACGTCGATGTGGCGCTAATGACCGAGCGGCTTCGGCTGACTCTGGATGAAGGGCAGACCCCTCGCAACCAGATCGAAGCAATCGTCAAGCGGCTCGGCTACGGGATCGCGGCGAAAGGATCGAGCCCCGATCGGAAAGGCTTCGTGCTGCCGGACGATGAGCAAGCGTCCCGTGCGGACGGCTCGCGAGATGCCGCAGGACTCGAGCCCAACGCTGGATCGACAGGGCCCGAGAGCGGTCCCGGGCCCGGTTCGCGTTGGTATCAGACCGCGAAGGGCAGACTGGTGATCGGCACCGGTCTCCTCCTCGCGGCGGCATGGGCCGTGAAACTGCTCGCCTCCCAGGATGTGGCAACGTGGGCATTCATCCTCGCGACGCTCATTGGTGTCGCCCCTATCGCACGCCGCGCCGTCGCGTCCGCCAGAGCGGGGATGCCGTTCACGATCGAGATGCTGATGACAATCGCCGCCAGCGGCGCGCTCGTCATCGACGCCGCCGAGGAAGCGGCGCTCGTCGTCTTCCTCTTCGCCGTCGGGGAGGTTCTCGAAGGTGTTGCGGCGAACAAGGCCCGCGACGGGATCCGGGCGCTCGCTCGTCTGGTACCGAAGACCGCGATCCTGGAGATCGGCGGCCGGACTCGGGTGATACCAGCCGACCAGCTGCAGGTGGACCAGATCGTTCTGGTGCGCCCGGGAGACCGGGTCCCGGCAGATGGCGAAGTTATCGAGGGCACCTCGGGCGTCGATGAGAGCGCCGTCACGGGCGAGAGTGTGCCGAAGCTGAAGGAACCCGGTGCCTCCGTCTTTGCCGGCTCCATCAATTCCGAGGCGGCGCTGCGTGTTCGGGTCACCAAGTCGGCCGAGGACAACACCATTGCCCGTATCATCCGGCTGGTCGAGGAAGCGGAAAGCGCCCGGGCCCCGACCGAGCGCTTCATCGACCGTTTCAGCCGCATCTACATGCCGGCCGTCGTCGGAGTTGCGGTGCTGGTGGCCATCGTCCCGCCCCTCGCGTTCGGGCAAGGCTGGGATACGTGGATCTACCGGGCGCTCGCGCTTCTCCTGATCGGATGCCCCTGCGCGCTGGTGATCTCGGTACCGGCTTCCATCGCCTCTGCGCTTTCTTCAGGCGCGCGTCGCGGGCTGCTGATGAAAGGAGGCGCCGTGATCGAGGCCGCGGCGGCCACCACGCATGTCGCATTCGACAAGACCGGAACCCTGACCCACGGACGGCCGCGCGTCACGGACGTGGTGCCGATCTCGGGATCGGAGACAGAGGTGCTGGCGCTGGCTGCCGCCGTCGAAGCGGGGTCGAGCCATCCTCTGGCGGAGGCGATCCTGTCCCGCGCGGAAGCTGCGGGAGCGCCGTTCCTGGCCGCGACCGCCGCCAAAGCGCTTCCGGGCAAAGGGGCCGAAGCAGTCGTTGAGGGTGAAACCGCCTGGGTGGGCTCTCCACGGTTCGCCGGGGAGCGCGGTGTGTTGGACGACCACGCGCTCCGGGCGGTGGTCGGCATGGAAGATGAAGGCAAGACAGTCGTCGCGGTCTTCCGCCGGAGCCAGTTGGTCGGACTCGTAGCGCTCCGGGACGAACCCCGAGAGGATGCCGCCCGCGCGGTGCAGCAACTCAAGGCGCTTGGCATCGCGTCTGTGATGCTGACCGGCGACAACCGGCGCACGGCAGCAGCCATTTCCGCTGGGCTGGGCATTGACCATCGCGCCGAATTGATGCCCGAAGGCAAGGTCGCCGCGATCCGTGAGATGACCGCCAGAGACCGCGTGATGATGGTGGGCGACGGCATCAACGATGCCCCTGCGCTCGCCACCGCCCACATCGGAGTTGCCATGGGCTCCGGAACGGACGTCGCGCTTGAAACCGCCGACGCCGCGATCCTGCGCAATCGCGTGACCGATGTGGCCGGCAAGATTCGCCTTGCTCGCGCAGCCATGGCGAACATCAGGCAAAATGTGGCGATCGCGCTCGGCCTTAAGGCGGTGTTTCTGGTGACGACGATCCTCGGCATTACCGGGCTGTGGATCGCGATCCTTGCAGATACCGGCGCGACGGTGCTCGTCACACTGAACGCGCTGCGGCTTCTTGCGTTTGATCCGGAACGTGAGGCCTGAGATCAGATCATCGGCAGGGCGATGGTTCCGCTGCCATGCCGCAGGGCCGAGCGCTGAGAACATAAACCTCGGGGTACTGTTCCGCCGCGAGTGCTCAACATGCTGCAACTGGAATCGGGCTTCTGCTCGGTTTCGCGCTGGTGGCCGCCATCTGGTCGCGCACCACTACGGGGCTATTGGCCGTCCGGGGCGTGAAGCCGAACTCGAAAGAGAGACCGCAGGCGGCGATCATGGTGGCGTTCGTCGGGCTGCTCGCGCTCCACACGATTGAAATCCTGGCTTTCGCCGCAGTCTACAGGGCGCTGCAGGGCTGGGGCGTGGGAGGCTTCGACGGCAGCTACGACCCATGCTGGAGCGGCCTGATCTACTTCTCCGGCGTCAACTTCGCCACGCTCGGGTACACGCAGATCGAGGCAACCGGGCCGATACGGATGGTCAACATGATGCAGTCGCTCGGCGGCTTCATGGTGCTGACCTGGTCGGCGACGTTCCTCTAACTCGGTCTGCGAACTGGCCTGGCGCGAGTAGCAGCCGACGACCATGGGGAATGTCAGTTTGCCTCCGACACCCTCTCTTGGTATCGGCGCTCGCGCTCTGGCCATGTGCTCTTGATGTAGTCGAGAACGGCGCGGATGTCCGCGTCGCTCAGCACGTCTGCGAAGCCGGGCATGTCGCTCTCGTATCCGCCGCCGACCACGGCGGCGGTGCCTTCCCTAACGATGCGGAACAGGACATCGTCAGGATGGTGCCAGGTGTGGCCGCTGGCGTCGTGGGGTGGCGCCGGCAACCGGCCGGACGGAAGCGGCGAGCGCCAGCCCGGCTGGCCCTCCAGTTCCGCGCCGTGGCAGGCGGCGCACTGATCCGCATAGATCTGGCGTCCTTGCGCGATGATGTCCGCCGACGCCACGGCGGTGGATGCGGTACCGGCATAACGCCAGCCAGCAAAGACCGCGAGGATCACACCTCCGACGACCAGACCGATCACGACAGTATTTCGGAGAGCTTTTTTCAAGACGTCTATCCCCGATCACTGCGGAATAACATTCGCGTTTGGTCGAGACCACGTTGTGCCAGCGGCGAGGCGCCTGCGACAATGGACATTCTCGTGAGCAATGCCTATCTTTGCAGCATGCTCGAACGTGTCGTCACCATGCTTGCCATACTCGCGATCACCGTGGTGACGACGGTGACCTCCGCGCATGCGACACGCATGAGCATGAATTCCGGTGTGGATCACGCGATGCATGTCGCCGACATGATGCACTCTCCGGTCATTTCGGGCTTCGACTGTGACGCTGGAGAGCACTGTGGATCGGCCGATGCCGAGATGTGCGAGTTCGTATGCGCAGGCCTCTCTGCCTTCCTGACGTCGGCAGGCGAGGAAGCCGGGCACGCCTACGGCGCCGCCAGTCATGACGTCCCGTCCGCGGCAATCCACGTCAGCCGTGCGCCGGGACTGAACGAACGACCTCCCAAGCTCCGTCTCCTCTGAGCGCGCCCGGGCAGACGCCCGAGGCGCCCCATCGGTATTGATGAACGGGACGGAAGTCCCGAGGAGACGACCATGAACATGCTTTCTCGACGCGGCTTTCTTGCCGCAAGTGCGGCCGCCATTGGCGCTGCACACTTGCCCCGCATCGCCTTCGCGCAAGGGGTGGCGCCGATCAGCCTCTCCGCTGCGACGCGCACGCTCGACATCGACGGTCGCGCTGCCACGGTCTTCGGGCTTGCCGGCCCCGGCGGTCAGGGACTGATCCTCGACCCCGGCCAGAGGTTCCGGGTCGATCTGACCAACGACCTGGACGTCGGTACCATCATCCACTGGCACGGACAGATCCCGCCCAACGCGCAGGACGGTGTGCCGGACATGCCGATGCCCCTCCTCGCACCGGGTGAAACCCGATCCTACGACTTCGAGGCACGGCCCGGCACGCACTGGATGCACAGCCATGTGCCCACCCAGGAGATGCAGCTGCTCGCCGCGCCGCTGATCGTGCGCTCGGCCGAGGACGTTGCTGCCGACCGGCAAGACGTCGTGATGTTCCTTCATGACTTCTCCTTCAAGGCCCCCGAGGAGGTTCTGGCCGAGATCGGCGCAGGTCATGGCGGCGGGCACGGCGCGGGCCATGGTGCCGGTGCATTGCCCGATCAGGGCGCTCCCATGGGAGGCATGGGGGCGATGCAGGGCATGGATCACGGGGCCATGGGCCATGGCGCCACGGGCGGCATGCCGATGGGCAACATGCCCCGAATGGGCGGGATGATGGGTATGGGCGGCCAGATGGGCGGCATGGCCATGGACCTGAACGACTATGACTGGGACGCCTATCTCGCCAATGACCGGACCCTGTCGGACCCGGAGGTGGTCCAGGTCGAGCGCGGTGGCCGTATCCGGCTTCGGGTCATCAACGCCGCTGCGGCGACGGTATTCTGGATCGAGACCGGCGGTGCCGAGGCGCGGCTGGTCGCGGTAGATGGGCACGCGGTCGAACCTCTCGCCGGCACGCGGTTCGGTCTGGCAATGGGCCAGCGTCTGGACATCGAGATCGACCTGCCGCACGAAGGCGGCGCCTGGCCGATCCTCGCCCTGCGCGAAGGCGCGCGCGAGCGCACCGGCCTGATCCTCGCCACGCAGGGTGCCGAAGTGCGGCGTCTCGATGCAATGGCGGATGCCGAAGCGCCCGCGTTCGACACCGATCTGGCGCAGGAGGCGCGCCTCATCGCGCTGGACGCTCTGCCGGATCGACCCGTGGACCGCAGCCAGATGCTGATGCTGGGCGGTTCGATGCAGCCGTACGTCTGGACGATAAACGGGGCAGTCTGGGGCCAGCACCAGCCGATCACCGCACGCAGCGGTGAGCGGGTCGTGCTGTCGTTCCACAACATGTCGATGATGGCGCACCCGATGCATCTGCACGGCCATGTGTTCCAGGTCGTCGGGCTGAACGGGCGTCGGGTCGCCGGTGCACTACGCGACACGGTTCACGTGCCACCGATGTCGATGGTCGATGTCGCCCTCGATGTCGGTGAGGCCGCCCGATGGATGCTGCATTGCCACCACATGCCGCACCTTACGACGGGGATGATGACCGAATTCGCGGTCACGGCGTCCGTCTGATCCCAGCGGGTCGTCCGGACATGGCGCCCCGCCCGGCACCGATCCTGGTCTGTCCTGCCCCATGTTGTCGTGAGGGCCGGCCAAAAGACGCACCCTGCGGGTAAAAATCAGGAGGATGAGATGATGAACTGGAACGACATGGGCCCCGGAATGGGTTTCGGAATGGGGTTTGGCTGGCTCTTCGGCCTGCTGATCCTCGTGCTGCTGGTTTTGGCCATAGCAGCGCTGATCAAGTATCTTCGGAAATAGAAAAAAGGAGTTGGCAATGACCTACACGATCAATCGAATGTTCCCCGACGCCGGTATCGACGACGTCGACGCTCGCGCGCGGAAGGCCCTCACCGACCACGGCTTCGGCATCCTGACCGAGATCGACGTCAAGGCGACGATGAAGAAGAAGCTAGATGTCGAGATGCCCGCCTACCGCATCCTCGGCGCCTGCAACCCCAAGATGGCGCATCAGGCCATCGGGATCGAACCGCGCGTCGGTGCGATGCTGCCATGCAACGTCATCCTGCGCGAGGTCGACGGTGGCGTGGAAGTCAGCGCCATCGATCCTGTGGCGTCGATGCAGGCGATTGAGAACGCCGAACTGACGGCCGTGGCGGGCGAGGTGCGCGACCTCCTGGCGAAGGCCGTCGCGGCGGTCTGAGATGAGCCTGCGCGTCACCATTCTCGCGGGCCTTGCGATCCTCGGCATCGGACTGCTCGCTGTCTGGCAGTTCGCGCCTTCGGTGTTCGCCGAGGCGCGCAGCCTCCTGGAGCCCGAGCGTCTGGAAACGCTGGTGGCGCGTGCGGGTCTCTGGGGGCCGGTCCTGATCGTCACGCTTATGACCATCGCGGTCGTGGCCAGCCCAATCCCGAGTGCACCCATCGCACTGGCGGCCGGAGCGGCCTACGGACATCTCTGGGGGACCGTGCAGGTCGTCATCGGCGCCGAGCTCGGGGCGCTGATCGCCTTCGGTCTCGCACGGGTTCTGGGGCATGACGTCCTGCGGCGGGTGTTCGGGGACCGCGTCGATGCCGGGCTGCTCGGCTCGCAGAACGCGTTGACGGCGACGGTTCTTGCCAGCCGCCTGATGCCCTTCGTGTCCTTCGACATGATCAGCTACGCGGCCGGACTGAGCCGATTGCACGCCTGGCGTTTCGCCTTGGCAACACTGGCGGGGATCATTCCGGCAAGCTTCCTGCTGGCCCATTTCGGCGGCGAGGCGGTGAGCGGAGATCTGGGCCGGGCGACATGGGCAGTACTTGGCCTCGGCCTCTTGACGGGCCTGCCACTGCTTTGGGTAGCCATGCGGCAAAAGCCTGAAAAGGGAAATCCATGACCGGAAGCGAGTACCAGAAGAACAGCATCACCCTTTCCGGTGCGGTAGCCATGGGCACCGGCGTGATGATCGGCGCGGGCATCTTCGCGCTGACCGGCCAGATCGCCGAACTCGCCGGGCCTCTCTTCCCGCTCTCGTTCGTGGTCGGCGCCATCGTGACCGCCTTCAGCGCCTACACCTATATCAAGATGTCGAACGCATACCCGTCTGCGGGCGGCATCGGGATGATCCTGAAGAAAGCCTACGGACCGACGACGGTCGCGGCGGGCGCAGCTCTCCTGATGGCGCTGTCGATGGTCATCAACGAAAGCCTCGTCGCTCGCACCTTCGGAACCTACACCCTGCGAGCCTTCGGCGGCGATCCGGACAGCATTCTCGTGCCGGTCCTCGGCGTGGGGCTGATCGTCTTCGCCTATCTCGTGAACGTCTCTGGCAACCGGTCGGTCGGGCTGCTGTCCATTATCATGGCCATTCTCAAGGCGGGCGGCATTGCGCTGTTCGGGGCGGCCGGTCTGTGGGCCAGCGGCATTTCGTTCGAAGCGTCGGGCGGAGATTTTCGTGCGGGTGGGTTCGTGGCGTCGGTCGCGCTGTCCATTCTCGCCTTCAAGGGGTTCACGACCATCACCAACAGCGGCGCCGAGGTGACCAATCCGCATCGGAACGTGGGCCGGGCCATAGTCCTGTCCATCGCCATCTGCGTCGTCGTCTACCTGCTGGTCGCATTCGCGGTCGGCTCCAGCCTGCCGCTCGATCGCATCGTGGCGGCGAAGGACTACGCGCTGGCTGAAGCGGCCCAACCAGCCCTCGGGCAAACCGGCTTCTACCTGACGGTGGCGCTTGCGCTGGTGGCAACTGCCTCGGGCCTGATCGCCAGCGTGTTTGCCGTCTCGCGGATGCTGGCGATGCTGACGGACATGAAGATGATCCCGCACAGCCATTTCGGGATGCCAGGCACGATCAAGGACCACACACTCGTCTACACCGTCGTGATCGCAGGCTTCCTGACGGTTTTCTTCGACCTCAGCCGCATCGCCTCGCTCGGGGCCTTCTTCTATCTGGTGATGGACATGATCATCCATTTCGGCGTGTTCCGGCATCTGCGCGAAGAAATCGGCGCTCGGGGCTGGGTGTTGCTGACGGCAATCGCACTTGATGCCGTGGTGCTGGCCGCCTTCGCCGCGATGAAATGGCAGTCCGACCCCTTGATCGTCGTCCTGGGTGCGATCGGCATGGCGCTGGTGTTCCTGTTCGTCGGAATCTTCCTCGCACGGAATCCCGCCCTGGAAGGCGCTCACGACCACCATTGAAAAGAGCTTGAGCTTCCAACGGCTGGAAGCGGCAAGCTGAAACAAGAGATCGAAAGGCTGGCAGACTATGGAGCACGATCACCATCACGCGGCGCCCGACATTCCGGCGGGGGCGAATACCGCAAAGGACCCGGTCTGCGGGATGACGGTCGCGGTCAAGCCGGACGGGCGTCACGCCGAGTTCCAGGGAGAGACCTTTCATTTCTGTTCGGAGAAATGCCAGTCGAAGTTCAAGGCGGATCCGTGGTTCTACGCCTCGGGCCGGGCCGCCGGACAGAAGAAGGCTGCTCCGGCCAACGTCCAGTACACCTGTCCGATGCATCCCGAGATCGTCCGCGATGCGCCGGGGTCCTGCCCGATCTGCGGTATGGCGCTGGAACCGATGGTGCCGTCGGATGAGCCCAGCGAGGAGCTGACCGACTTCACGCGTCGGATGTGGATTTCGGCGGCGGCGGCGGTGCCGCTCATCATCCTGACGATGGGTGAACTGGTCGCGCTGCCAGTGCGCGACTGGATCGGGCATCAGACCGCAAGTTATCTCGAGTTCGTGCTGGCAACGCCGATCATCCTCTGGGCCGCCTTGCCTTTCTTCCGGCGCGGCTGGGACTCCATTGTGAACCGCAGCCCAAACATGTGGACGCTGATCAGCATCGGCGTGGCGGCGGCCTACCTTTACTCGCTCGTCGCGACGTTCCTGCCGGGGGTGTTTCCGGAACAGTACCGGATGGGCCACGGCGTCGGCACCTATTTCGAGGCGGCGGTGGTGATCGTCGCGTTGGTCTTCGTGGGCCAGGTGCTGGAACTCCGAGCGCGAGAACGCACCGGGGATGCGATCCGCGCGCTTCTGGATCTGGCGCCGAAGACCGCGCGGCGCATCCTGCCGGACGGCACTGAATACGATGCGCCGCTGGAGAACATCATGGAGGGCGACCGGCTGCGGGTCCGTCCCGGCGACGCCATTCCGGTCGACGGCACGGTGATCGAGGGCCGCTCGTCGCTGGACGAAAGCATGCTGACCGGCGAGTCAATGCCGGTGGAAAAGGGGCCGGGGGATGAGGTGACGGGCGCCACGATCAACAAGAACGGCTCTCTGGTCATGGAGGCAGGCAAGGTCGGGTCCGATACCGTGCTGGCGCAGATCGTGGCGATGGTGTCGAACGCGCGGCGGTCCCGCGCGCCGATCCAGGGGCTGGCCGACCGGGTGTCGGCGATATTCGTGCCGACGGTGGTGGTCATCGCCATCGTCGCCTTCGTGGTCTGGCTGATCTTCGGCCCGGAGCCCGCGCTGGTCTTCGCAATCGCCTCGGCCGTGTCGGTCCTCATCATCGCCTGCCCCTGCGCGCTGGGGCTGGCGACACCGATCTCCATCACCACGGCGGCGGGGCGCGGCGCACAGGCGGGCGTGCTGATCAAGGACGCCGAGGCGCTGGAGCGAATGGCAGGAGTCGATACGCTCATCGTCGACAAGACCGGCACGCTGACCATGGGCAAGCCGAAGCTGACCGATACGGTTGCGCTCGGGGACGTCACCGAGACCGACCTGTTGTCGCTGGCCGCAGCGCTGGAGCGTGGCTCGGAACACCCGCTGGCTGAGGCGATTGTCGAGGGAGCCGAGGCGCAGGGTGCGCCGCGTCAGGAGGCCACGGACTTCGACGCCGTCACTGGCAAGGGCGTACAGGGCCGGGTCGGTGGGCGCGCGGTGGCGCTAGGCAACGCGGCGATGATGCGGGAGATGGGGCTCGACACCGCGCAGGCCGAGTCAAAGGCCGACACCCTGCGCGCCGAGGGCAAGACGGCGATGTTCGTCGCGCTTGACGGCGCGCTCGTCGGCATCGTGGCGGTCGCCGACCCGATCAAGGAGAGTACCGCGCAGGCCATTCGGGAACTTCATGCCCAAGGGCTAAGGGTGATCATGGCGACGGGCGACAACGAACGCACGGCGCAGGCGGTGGCGGGCAAGCTCGGCATCGACGAGGTGCGCGCAGGCATCCTGCCCGAGGCCAAGAAGGACCTGATCGACCAGTTGCGCCGCGACGGCCACAAGATCGCCATGGCGGGCGACGGGGTGAACGACGCCCCCGCGCTCGCCGCCGCCGATGTCGGCATCGCCATGGGCACCGGGGCCGATGTTGCGATGGAAAGCGCAGGCATCACCCTGCTGGGCGGCGACCTGATGGGCATCGTGCGGGCGCGCAAGCTCGCCCGCGCCACCCTGCGGAACATCAAGCAGAACCTGTTCTTCGCCTTCGCCTACAACGCGCTTGGCGTCCCCATCGCCGCCGGGCTGCTTTACCCTGTCACCGGACTTCTGCTCTCGCCGATGATCGCGGCGGCGGCGATGAGCCTGTCGTCGGTCTCGGTGATCACCAACGCCCTGCGGCTCAGGCGGGTCGACCTCTGATCTGCCAGCCCACACATCCAACCTCGAAAGGAACATCAGATGACCCAAGACATGTTTTCCCGCCGCAAGCTCCTGATCGGCACAGCTGCGCTGGCGGCTGCGTCGCCCTTGAGGGCTCTGGCGCAAGGCGCCGGTCCGGCGATCCA
>JAANMY010000315.1_pt1 | contig 69434 bp, 52 predicted proteins | sample 7279691 | NCBI WGS metagenome assembly JAANMY01 (sample SAMN14094543, study PRJNA606508) | bioreactor metagenome | isolation source: A lab-scale SPAN reactor treating ammonium-rich wastewater day 388 | place: Ireland: Galway | collected 2018-02-07 | reverse complement strand
GGCTGTCCCCTGGCCGGCCCGTTGGGGTAATCGCGCATCTCGACCACCCACAGACGTCCGTCCTCGTCGAACGCCATCGCGACCGGGCTCTCGATTTGCGGTTCGCAGGCGACCAGTTCCATTCGCAGCCCCGGAGCGATGCGAATGTGCTTGAGCGCTTCCGCGGGGGTGAGGGGGCCTTTCGGGGTGGCCGGCGCTTTGGGCGGTTCCTTCTCGCCGCCGGGACGTGCGGTGCCAGCAAGGAGCAGGAGGGGAAGTAACGCGACAACGTGGGAAATTCGGCAGTTCATGGGGATCCTTGCAGTATCGTTCGTTGCCTTATCAGCCCGGAGCGCCAGCGCCGGGTTGGTTAGCGCGCCAGCGCCTTCAGCACCTCCGCCGCGGCCGCGGCCCAGCGGTGGCCCGTGTCCGGTTCGTAGCGTGCGCTGCGGTAGCCGGCCTCGTACCCGCCCTCGGTGTAACCGCGTCGGGTTGGGATGTAGCCGAGGCTGCCGTTTGTCAACCCGATGGTCCGCGTCGGCTTCAGCCCGGACGCCATCTCCACCTCGCGGCCCAGCTCGACAAAGATCTCGCCCGGCAGGAACGCCAGGCCGAACGCCCCGAGGCGCAGCGCCGCCACCTCCGCCCGGTGCTCGCGGTCCTTCGTCCGCGCCAGTACCAGGGCCGCCGGCGCGTACAGATCGTTGAACCCGAACGGGTTCTTGCCCTGCTGCTTCGGGTTCCGCAGCAACTCCTCCGCGAGCTTCACGTCCTCGGGACGCGGCCGGCGCAGCCGGGAGGCGACGTCGCGCGTCTGCGCCCCGAGGCGCAGCGCGAGCGGCTGCCCCTTCTGGAGGGCGGCCAGGGCAGCCTTCGCCAGCGCCTGACCGATGCGCTGCGACTCCTCCGGTCCGCTGCGCTGCTTGGCGTCGCGGATGTTGATGTGGTTGATGTTCCCGCAGCAGGCGTTGAAGAAGATCACCCGCCAGTCCTCGCCGAGCGCCTGCCGCATCATCGCCGCCAGGTGGTGCGGGTAGTCGGCGGAGTAGCGCGTCCCGCCGACGCAGTCCGGGTGCATGCCGTAGATGACGGCGACCACCCGGTTCGTCTGGAAGTTCAGGACGTGGACGCGCGGGTCGATCTCCCCGGCCGGGCGGACGACGTTTGCGTTATTCCGCCCGGGGTTGGTGCGCACCGTCCCGTCCTTCATGACGTACCGGCGGTAGTGGGCGACTGTCGGCTCGCGTCCCTCGTGCAGAGTCAACTGCTTCTCCTGGGCGGCGCGGACGGCGGCCCGGGCGACTGCGCCGGCGGTGCGCTCGACGAGCTGGCCGACCCACTTCTCGTCAACGCGGCCGGGGTAGAAGCCGGGGTAGATCGTGTCGGCATCGGACGTGTAGCTGCCGGCGCGCGGGGCCATGCCGCCGGTGTGGGTGTGGGTGGCGTGGACCCAGACGTGCCGCGGAGGCGTCTTCATCCGGGCGGCGACGGCCTTGCGGATGCGTCCGACGAGCGGGGCACCGATACCGATCAGGTCGCACGCCACCAGCGCGACACTCTCCTTGCCCTGGCTGAGGTACAGCACCTTCGCCCGGAGCGGGTCGAGGGTGCCGGTCGCCTGGCGATCGCGGAAGTAGCCGGGCATCGACCCGCCCAGGGGTGGGGTGATGTCGGCCTCGTCGTAAGCGGCGCGGAGCGGGTCGTCTGGCATGTCGCCCTCCTCTCGGGTGCCGTGAGCGCGGTTCCCGCCAGTATATCCGGCGGGCCGGACCTCGCGAAGGAGGGGGCAGAGAAAGGCCGGGGATTTCCACGCCGGGCCGCGCAGGAAGCAGGCGGCTGCCCGCCTGGCCGCAAGGGGATGAGCTGCGCTGCACAACTGCGCCTCCGTGCTTCGGGCAGCCTACCTCGGGCACCAATTAATCAAGACAAAAAGCAGGAATTAAAGATGGGATGATTGGCATCGGAGTTGCAATTTTCATCTCCTGGTGCGACTCGAATTGTCATGCCACGGTAGTACGCGGCCGCTCAACGCCGCGAGGTACGGCGGCGTCCCTGACGGTCCAGAGAACAGACCAACCCGACCGGCTCCGCGCCGGCGATAACATGGAGCTTTACCAATGATCGAATACGACTGGAACGAGGCGGCCCGGTGCCTGGCGCGCCAGGTCGGTAACAGTCCGGTGCTGGCGGGGTGGGGCGTGGCACGGCTTCGCCTGGTGGACGACACGGCCCCGAACGCCTCCACTCTGGATGACGGCATTCCTGCCGTGGTTGCCGCCTTTGGCAGCGACGCGGTCTGCACCGACCCCCGTGCCCGGGAAGTGATCGCCCGCGTGCGGCAGGCGATGGGGCAGGTGACGGGGATGGAACTCGGGTTCGCCGTCAACGACACCGGCGCGGCCTGGGTGCTGCTGGCCGGTGCGGACAGGCAGCGCTATCAGACGGCCGTCGGCAAGACGATGCAGCACCTCCTGCTGGAGGCGGCGCTCGAGGACGGGATCTGGGATGCGTGGCGGGCGGTGTACGGCCTGACCCCCGAGGTGTCCGGACAGCCCTCCTCCACCGCAGGCAGCATGCTGTAAGCGGCCGTTCTCTTTTCCCATCCTGGCGGTATAACAGCGGCAGGCAGACGTCCGGGGAAAGCCCACGGGTCGCATCCCGTGGGCTTTCCGTCTCTTTCTCCCGCCGCGTACCGCCGCATGACCGTCACCCCCCGTACCCCACGTATCCATCACTGCACTTCCGAGCCGTACCGCTTCTTCGGCCGTGCCGCCGAACTGGCTCTGCTCGACCGGGCGCTGCTTGGCGCTGCGCCGAGCGTGGTCGCGATGATCGGGCCGGGCGGGCAGGGCAAGACCGCCATCGTGCAGCACTGGCTGGGACAGCAGACCGCCGGGCGCGGGGCCGACGGGGTGTTCCTGTGGAGCTTCTACCGCGGCAAGGACGCTGACCTGTGCCTGCGCGAGCTGTACGCCTACGCCGAGGGGCTGGACGCGGCGCCCGATCTGGCCGCGAGCTACTGCGTCGATCGCCTGCTGCCGCGCCTGCGCGGCGAGCGGTGGGCTCTGGTGTTCGACGGCACCGAGGTGGCGCAGCACGAGAGCGGACCGTGGTTCGGGCGTTTCCTCCACCCGGAGCTGGGCCGGTTGCTCGAGGAACTCGCCTCCGAGCCGCTGCCCGGGGTGGTGGTCCTGACGACGCGCTTCCCCCTACCGACGCTCCAGCACCGCCGCCACGCGCGCATTCTTCACCTGAGCACCCTCGACCCCGCGAGTGCCCGCGCCCTGCTCGGCAGCGTCGGCGTTGCGGGGTCCGCGGCGGACCTCGACGGGGCCGCGGCCGTCGCCGGGCTGCACGCCAAGGCGGTCGAGCTGGTCGGCACCTACCTGACGCACTTTCAGGACGGGGACGCGGCGCGCTACCGGCTGCTCCCGGAGGCCGCCGTCGGGGAAGGGGCGAGCGACGAGGAACGGCACGTTGCCCGGATTCTCGCGGCGTTCCAGGGTGCCCTGTCCCAGGAGGCGCAGGACATTCTGGCGCTCGCGACGGCGTTTCGCCAGCCGCCGGGGGAGGGGCAGCTGCTGCGCTACCTGGCAAGCGACCCGGTGCGTTCCGTCCTGCACCAGACGTGGGGCCGTACCTACGCGCCGTTCGCCGACCGGCCGGCGGGGTGGCTGGCGGAACAGGTGCAGGAACTGGTCGCGCTGCGGCTGCTGGAGCGGGTTGGGCAGGGCGGCGAGGTGGTGCTCGACGCGCACCCGCTCGTCCGGCGCGGGTTCGAGGGCGTCCTCGGGCCGGCAGGGCAGCGGCAGAGCGCGCAGGCCCGGGCGGGGTTCCTGCGCGGCCGGCCGGACCGGCGCCCGCCGGCGACCCTGGAGGACGCCCGCGAGGAGGTGGAGCTGTTTCACGCCTACTGCGACGCCGGCCTGTGGAACGAGGCCGACGGCGTATACGTCGCCCTCGACAACCCGAAGCACCGCTTCCTGGCGCCGGCCTTCGAGCGCGATCTGCTGCTGCGGTTCTTTCCCGGCGGAGACTGGCGCCGGCCGCCGCTGTGGCCGGGGTTCGGCCGGTGGCGCAGCCTGGCGATCGGCTTCGAGCTGCTCGGCGCTTTCGCGGACGCGCTGGCCGCCTACCGCGACGCGGACGCCCCTCTGCGCGGCGACGCGCTGCTGGCGCTCGGGCGCCTCGGTCCGCTGGTGGACCGGCCGCATGTGCCCCACCCGTGGCAGGCGCTGTGGCAGGCGTACCGGGCGCACGCCCTGTGCCTGGCGGGGCGCGTCGCGGAGGCGGTCGCCGTCGCCCGGGCGCTGGTGCCGGTGGACGTGTACGAATGGGTACACGTCTTCGAGTGTCTGCTGCGTGCGGGTTGTCTGGGGGCGCTGGACCTGCACAGCGTCCTGTACCGCCCGCCGCACGCGGCCGAGCACCGCTGGTCCGCGCTCGCCCGTCAGCGCATGCGCGCCGACTACCTGCGCCGCAGCGCTTCGCCGCCGACCGACCTGGGGCGCGAGTACGAGGTGCTACAGGAGGCGTATGACCGCGGCGGCCTGCCGTACGAGCGCGCCCTGGTGCGCCTGAGCCACGCGCGCTGGCTCCTGGGACTCGGCCGCTGTTCGCAGGCGCGAGCCGTCAACGCGGTCGCGCTGGACCTCGCCCGGCGGTACGAGATGCGTGTCGTGCAAGCGGATGCATGGGAGGTTCGTGCGGATGTCGCCCGGCGGACCGGCAACGCCCGAGAGGAAGTGATGGCGCGCGAGGCCGCGGGGCGGCTCCGCGCCGACGCGGGCTACCGCGGACCGGGCCGGCCCTGACGACATTACCAGCCGCGAGTGCCGGCGAGCGGGCGGGGGAGGGGTTGTCTCAAAATCCTGGGATTTACCCGATCGTGTACAGATCATACACTGTGAAAGCCCGGACGAGCAAGGTAGGTAGGTGCCACGTCACGCGGCTCGCCTTGACGGGCGGCCCGTGCGGTCGTAGGCCAATCTCCGCCCGCGCATAACAACGTCTGCCTTCACCCCTTACAAGCCACGTGGGGCGGCCTCGCGAGGGCTTACCCGAGGGAACGATGGCTCGGAACGTACCCCCCCTGGTGTTCTGGCTGGGAGTGGCCAGCCTGAGCCTTGGCGTGATCTGGCTGCTCGCTGTCCTCGTCGTCCGGGGGGGCGACATGGGGGAACTGCTCCGCGCCGGCCAGGGTGATCCGGAGTACGTCTTTCGCCTGACCGAGCGCGGCCTGAGCGGCGGTACGCTCTTCCTCGCCATTCCTCTGCTGATCCTGGAAATAGTGGTTGCCGTGATGTTGGCGGTCGCGGGGGTCGGCCTGCTGCGCCTGCTGCCGTTCGCACGCTGGGCGGCCGTGTTCGCCTGCGCCAGCGCCATCGCGGTGGAGTTGCTCAGCAGTGTCGTGTTCGTGTTTTGCTTGACGCCTCGCAGTGCCGCCGTCAAGGTTGTGCCCCTCATCCTCGGCGGGCTCGTCACGCTGGCCGCCATCGTCCTGTGGGGGAGCCTGTTCTTGCCGCCGGTGGTGACGGCCTACGCCGATGATCCCGCGGGCACGGATAACAAGGGTTAGCGGTCCGTTGCAGCTCAACTGTGTACCAGCCGTAATGGACCCGCCGGTTAACGTCGCGATTGTCCCCTGTTGAGGTTCGACATGGCTCGCCAACGACCCGCTGCCGTCACCGTGATGGGGATCCTGAACATCGTCTTCGGCTCGCTCGGCCTGCTGTGCTACATCTGCGGCGGGATCGGCCTGCTGATGCTGTTCAACTCCAACGCCCTGAACCTGCCCGGCGGCATCAATCCGTTCGAGGACATGAAGGTCTTCATGTCGCGTGAGGTGCCGGCGTACTGGCCGATCGCCATCGGGCAGATCGTCCTCGGGTTCATCATGTCAATCTTGCTGCTTGTCGCCGGGATCGGCCTGCTGAACATGGGCGGCTGGGCACGAGTGCTGTCCATCATCTACAGCATCATCACGATCCTGATGCAGATCGGCGGGCTCATTTTCACCCTCGCGTATGTGAACCCGGCGATGGAGCGCTGGCAGCAGCAGTTCGTGGGACGCTTCGGGGGCCGGCTTCCGCCGGGTGCGATGGGCGGGGCCGACTCGACCTTCAACAACCTCACGTCGGTGGTCGGGGCGATCATCGGCATGGTCTACGCCATCGTCCTGCTGATCATGATGCTCCAGCCGCGCGTGTCGGCTGCGTTCAGCGGACGGGCTGCCCAGGACGACTACGCGGGCGGAACGGCGGACGAGGGCGACGACTACGAGCGGCGCCGCCGGCGCGACCAGTGGGATTACTGACGATGCACCACCCCGTCGAACACGACGACCTCCACGCCGAGCTGGCCCGTGCCGCGGCCATGCTGCGCCCGGCCGACCGGGTGGCGGTCCTGACGGGGGCCGGCATCTCCGCCGAAAGCGGACTGGCGACGTTTCGCGGGGCCGGCGGCCTGTGGGAGGGGCACCGGGTCGAGGACGTGGCGACGCCGTGGGCGTTCGAGCGCTCCCCCGAGATGGTCTGGCGCTTTTACAATGCCCGTCGGGCCGGCCTGCGCGCTGCTCAGCCCAACCCCGGCCACCTGGCCCTGGTACGCCTGGAGGAGCGGCTCGGCGAGGGCTTTGCGCTGGTAACGCAGAACGTGGACGGCCTGCACCGCACGGCGGGTAGCCGGCACGTCCTGGAGATTCACGGCAGTCTGGCGCGGGTGCGCTGCGTCGGCTGCGGCGAGGTGACACACCGCAGCACGGAGGAGCCCTTGCCGGACCTGCCGCGCTGTCACTGTGGGGCGCTGCTGCGGCCCGACGTGGTGTGGTTCCACGAGCCGCTACCGGCCGACGTGTGGGCGGCGGCCGAGCGGGCGGCGCTGGCGTGCCAGTGCTTCCTGGTCGTCGGCACCAGCGCCATCGTCTACCCGGCCGCCGAGTTGATCCCGCTCGCCCGGAGCAAGGGCGCCAAGGTCATCGAGGTCAACCTGACGCGCACGCCGGCCAGCACCTACGCCGACGTGAGTCTGTGCGGCCCTGCCGGACAGATCCTCCCGGAGCTGGTATCACAACTGGATGGGGAAAGGGGCCAGGGGCCGCCGTCCCCTGGAGGCGCGCATGGCTGCCACCATCCTTGACGGGAAGCAACTGGCGCAGACGATGCAGGCCGAGATCGCAGTCGAGGCGGGGCAGTTCGCCGCCGCGCACGGCTGCAAACCGGGCCTCGCCGCGGTGCTCGTCGGCGACAACCCAGCGAGCGAGGTCTACGTCCGCAACAAGCGCAGGGCGTGCGAACGCGCCGGCCTGGAGAGCTGGCTGCACGCCATTCCGAAGGACGTCGGCCAGGCCGAGTTGCTCAATGTCATCGCCCAGCTCAACGCCGACGCACGGGTCCACGGCATCCTCGTGCAGCTGCCGCTGCCGAAGCAGATCGACGAGGCGGCGATCATCCGCGCGGTTTCGCCGCTCAAGGACGTGGACGGGTTCGGCCCGGAAAACCTCGGCCTGCTCGCCGCCGGCTACCCGCGCTACCTGCCCTGCACGCCGGCCGGCGTGCAGCAACTCCTGGTGCGCAACGGCATCGACCCGGGGGGCAGGCACGTTGTCATCGTCGGCCGCAGCAACATCGTCGGCAAACCGCTCGCGCTGATCCTCATGCAAAAGGCGAAGGGGGCGAACGCGACGGTCACCGTCTGTCACAGCGCCAGCCGCGACATCCCGGCACTGACGCGGTTGGCCGACATCGTCGTGGTGGCGATCGGTCAGGCCCGGTTCCTCAGGGCCGACATGGTGCGTGAGGGAGCGGTCGTCATCGACGTCGGCACGAATCGGCTGCCGGACGGCAAGCTGACCGGCGACGTGGACTTCGACGCCGTCCGCGCGAAGGCGTCGGCGATCACCCCGGTCCCCGGCGGCGTCGGGCCGATGACGATCACCATGCTGTTGCTGAACACCCTCCGCGCCGCCCAGCTGCAGACGCAGGGCGGCGCAACGACCCCGTAGCGGCAGCTGGGCGCGGTGCCGTCGGGCAGGGTGGGCGGACCAACCCGCCTTCCCTCACGGCATCGGGCCGGCGGCCGGGGCGCACGGACCACATGCGTCGCATGCCTCGCCGCCGGCGCCGTGCGGAAGCGGGGCGTACGGCGCCAGACGCGGACCGAGCCACTCGAAAATCCCAGGGATCAGCCGGAGCGCCGTCGCCGCGTCGTGCCGGCCCTTCGGGTCGTAGCCGACCCCCATCGTGATACCGCGGCACTTCATCAGGTACAGGAAGCTCTCCACCTGGGCATCGATGTTGAACTCGTCTCGGCCGCCATACGCGACGTACATTTCGAGGTCGCCATCCCGCAATCCGAAGCGGTCCACCATCTCGATCGGGTTCTCACGCATGACCTCGAGCAGCGACTCCTCGGTCCGGCCGAAGATCGGGTCGATGACCTGCGTCAGGCGCAGCGTGATCAGCCCGCCGTAGAAGCGCGCGATCGCCTCGTGGCCGTGCCGCAGGTCGGTGCGCCACCCCCAGTTGTTCGGGTCGAAGTCAGCGAAGTAGCGACCGTTCTTGCTGACCCACCGCAGGTTGAGCGGCGGGAAGATGCCGACGACCACGCCGAACGCGCCCTTGTGCTTGATGCCGTAGTTGTACGCCGCGAATCCGCCCATCGACACGCCGGCCAGGACGTGGGCGCCGCGCTCCGGTCGGAGCGGGTAGTGCTTGCACATGAAGTCCCACACGTCCTGCAGGATGAAGTCCTCGAAATCGCCCGCCTTCGTGTTCAGGAAGAAGCTCCCGGGGCAGGTGAAGCACGGCTCGCCCATCAGGCTGCCGTCGGGGGCGGCGATGATGAACGGCGGCAGTTTCCCGGCGCGAATCGCCTCGTCGATCCGCGGGGCAACCTGGTGGAGGAACGACTGCTCGTCCTGGGCGAACCCGTGCAGCCAGAGCATGATCGGGTAGCGGTGGTTCGGATCGTAATTCGGCGGCAGATACACGTACAGGTCGCGGCGCTGATACAGGGAGCGCGACCAGATGCGGTTGTCGTGGCCGTGGTTGGCGGTGTAATCGACGACCTTGCCGCTCAGCCGGCGGTTGATTACCTCCAGGTCGTTGCTGTTCTTGCGCCAGCCATTCCCCCAGGCCCCGGCCGGGACGAGGGTCGCCATCACGAGCAAGCCGAGCCAGTGGGTCATTCGCACGGGTCTGCCTCCCTCCAGGGCCGCATGTGCGGGCCGATACAACTGTCCGTCCCGGTTACCTTCGGCCAACCCCTACGCTCGGAGTGAGCCGCACTGCAGGCACAATCCCTGCATCCGGACGCGCGCCGGTCGAGTTTGCGGGGTTTGACGAACGCGCCGGGAAGGCGGTAAGGTAACAGAGTGGTGAACGGTGGATGGTGGGTGATGGGCGGAGAAGACTTCCTTCTGCACTACCCACCCTCCACCACCGTTGAGGATGGGCAAGCATGGTCGAGTTGGCGATCGTGGCGCTCCTGGCCGGCCCGGTGCTGGTCCGGTGGGTGCGGTCGAAGAAGAAGCTGTTCGACTTCGTGTGCCTGCCGATGAGCCGGGGGTACGCCCAGCTGTGGCATCGGTGGTGGTGCCGGCAGGCTGCGCCGCTGCCGGCCGAGGGGCCGGCCATCCTCATCTCGAACCACACGTGCAGCGCCGACCCGATGTTCCTCCAGTCCGCCTTCCAGCGCATCCCGTGCTACCTGACCGCTCTGGCGCATTACAATTGCCACCCGTTCGTGCGCTGGGTGCTCGACTCGATGGACTGCGTGAAGGTGGCCCGGAACGGGCGCGACACGGCGGCGACGTTGACCGCCCTGCGCCGGCTGCGCGAAGGGCGCGTCCTGTGCATCTTCCCGGAAGGGAACCTGAGCGGGGTGGCGAAGAATCGGCTGCGCAGCGCCAAGCATGGCGCTGCCTTGCTGGCGCTGCGCAGCCGGGCGCCGGTCTATCCGGCGTACATTGACGGCGGGCCGCGCACCGAGAAGTTGCTGCTGTCGTGGGTGTGGCCGCCGCCCGGGCGCGTGCGCGTGTACTTCGGACCGGCGGTCGATCTGTCCGCCTACCACGACCGGCCGCGGAACCGGCAGGTGCTCGCGGAGGTGACCCGGCTGCTGATGGCGCGTGTCGAAGCCCTTGACCCGAAACGGAAGGAGAGCGCATCATGACCCAGACCGCCGAGGAACTCGCCCGGAAACGTTGCGTCCCCTGCGAGGGCGGTATCCCGCCGCTGCCGTCCGAACAGGTGCGTGCGCACCTGAACAGCCTGCCGGACTGGAAGTTGAGCGCCGACGGCCGGACCATCCGGCGCGAATGGCGCCTGAAGGACTTTCTGGCCGGTCTTGATTTCTTCCGCCGGATCGGCATGGTGGCGGAGGAGGAGGGACACCACCCCGACCTGCACCTGACCGGCTACCGGAACGTCGCGGTCGAACTGACGACCCACGCGGTCAACGGCCTGACGGAGAACGATTTCATCCTCGCCGCCAAGATCGACCAACTCCCAGTGCAGGGGTGAGGGTAGCGGATGGGGGACGGTGGATGGTGGCGAGCAGGAGTGCTGCTCGATGCCTGTCCACTGTCCACTGTACACAACGAGGATTCCCAGGGAGGGTAACCATGACGGTATCGGAAGTGGTCATTGGGCCGGTCGTGTGCGGGCCGGCGCGTCCGCTGGTGTGGATCGCCGGGCCGTGCGTCATCGAGTCGCACGAGTTGACGTTGTACATCGCCGACCGGCTCCGCGAACTGGCCGACCGGCTGGATCTGCCGCTGATCTTCAAGGCGTCGTTCGACAAGGCGAACCGCAGCTCCGGGAAGTCGTTCCGTGGTCCCGGGCTGCAGGAAGGATTGCGCACCCTGGAAACCGTCAAGCGCCGGACCGGGCTGCCGGTCACCACCGACATTCACGAGGCGCACCAGGCCGCGGCCGCCGCCGAGGTGTGCGACCTGCTGCAGATCCCGGCGTTCCTTGCGCGGCAGACCGACCTGATCCTCGCGGCCGCCCGGACGCACGCCGCCGTCAACGTCAAGAAGGGCCAGTTCATGGCCCCGTGGGACATGCGCAACGTCGTCGCCAAGATGGAGGAGGCGGGCAACCGCCGACTGCTGCTGACCGAGCGCGGCACCACCTTCGGGTACGGCCAGCTGATCAACGACATGCGCGCCATCCCGTGGCTGCAGGATCTCGGCTGCCCGGTGATCTTTGACGCCACCCACAGCGTACAAATGCCAGGGGGCCGCGGCGACCGCAGCGGCGGCGACCGGCGCATGGTCCCCTATCTGGCGCGGGCGGCGGTCGCGTGCGGATGCGACGGCGTCTTCGTCGAGACGCACCCCGACCCCGACGAGGCGCTCAGCGACGGGCCGAACATGGTCGCCCTGGACGACCTGCCCGGCCTGATCGAGTGCTGCCTGCGCCTGCGCCAGGCTCTCGACGAGCCGGCGGCCGCCCGCATACCCGTACTCGCCGAGTGAGCGACCAGAAGCGTCCCCGGCGCCGTCGGACCAACCCGGAGCGCCAGCCGGCGGCCCGAGCCATCACCTGAGGACCGGGAGCACCATGAGCCGAACCCCTCGCCACCCGCGGGCTGTCGCCCTGTGGCTCGTCCCGCTGGCCGTCTGGGTGTCGGCCGGCTGCAGCCGCGCCCCCGACATCCAGGAGCCGGCCAGGAAGCAGGTCGAGGTGGTGGAAGACCCGCTCGCCGAAGCCCGCGAGTTCGCGCGCAAGGCGACCGAGCCCAGCGGCTACCGCGACGCCCTGCAACAGGTCAACCGCTTCCTCGCGGACCACCCCGACGCCCTGCCCCGCCACGAGCCCTCCGCCAAGATCCTCCCGGCCCTCGCAAAGCTCCTCACGGGTCGCTCGGTGCCCGACGCGGACCGGCAGAATCCGAAGGCACTCTACAAGCGGTTGCTCGCTGAGCGGGTTGGCCTGCGGGACGACGAGCTGCTGGAAGTGGGCGCGGAGCGATTCACCCCGCTCGACGCTCACTACCTGGAGTTCTGCATGGTGCTGCGCGACGCCGCCCGCTCCCTGCGGCTCAACGACCAGACCGGGGCGGACCGGCTCGATCAGGTGCGGCAGGCGTTCGACTGGGTGATGCGGCACGTCGCGCTGGCGGAGACCGGAGGCCCGCTGGAGCCGCCGGAGTTCGCTCTTCGCCGCGGCCACGGCGGCGGGCGCGAGCGGGGTCTGGTTTTCCTCGCTCTGCTCGCCCAAATGGGCGTGGACGGGTGTGCCGTTGCCGTCCCGGGAGACGGGAAAGAGGCTGTTCGCCACCCCCTCTTCGGCGCACTGCTGGAGGGCAAGGGGCGAGCCGACGTGTTCCTTTTCGACCCGCGTCTCGGCGTCCCCCTGCCGGCACCCGACGACAAGGGCGTTGCCACCCTCGCCCAGCTGCGCGGCCAGCCCGAGAAGATCCTGACCGCCCTCAGCCCCAGCAAGACGTGCCCCTGCGACGTGACGCCTGCGCAGGCGAAGCAGGCTCGGGTCGAACTGGTGCTGCCGCTGTCCGCCCTGTCCGTGCGCGCCCGGTTTCTGGAGGAAGACGTGTTCGCCGCCCACGACCGGGTTGTTCTGGCCGCACGCCCGGAACGGCTCCTGCCGCGCTTCGAGGCGGCAGTCGGGAGCGCGGTCGGGGTGTGGAACTGGCCCGGGGCGGCGGGCGAGCCTCTTCCCCGCACGCCGACCGGGGTGCTCCGTCTTTCCCTGCCCCCGACGGAGGGCGGGACCGACGAGACTCAGCGCTATCAGCGGCATCTGGCCGAGTTGATGCCGTGGGCGCCGGTGACGGCCGAGCTTCGGCGGCTGGGAATCACCGAGGATCTCCAGCGGAGCGCGGGCGAGGACCAGATCCGGGCCGTCATTTACAACCTGTACCGGCAGTACATCCAGGTTCCGCGTGAGCAGCTGGTCCGCGGTCGGCTGGACGAGGCCTCGGGGCGGCTCGGCCGGCTGCAGGTGGTGCTGGGCGAGTACGACGACGCCCTGAGCCGGGGCAAGGGCGAGTTTGAGCAGAACCTCCGGGAGTGGCGGGAGCGGGTGAAGGCGGCCGCCGTCAAGAAGGTGCGTGAGGGCGACGTGAAGGCGTGGGAGGCGGCGTTTGGTGGAGACGAATACCTGGGCAGCCTGCTCCGGGGGGGCGAGGACGAGGCCGACCGCCGCAAACTACGCACCGGGATGCTCGGCCACGTCGTCTTCCAGGCCGCCGGCCCGACGATGCGCAAGGACGTGCGCTTCCTCCAGGCGTTGCGGCTGAGCGAGAAGGCGGTCCGGCTGGAAGCGCGGCTCCAGGCCAGCCGCGCCGGCGGCCAGAAGCCCGGTCAGCGGCTGGAGAGGGACGTGCTGTCCGCCTGGGAGAACGCCCAGTCGAACTGGGGGAACTACGCCTATGACTACCCGCTTAGCTCGGAGGGGATCGAGCGGCGGGTGAAAGAGGTTCGCGAACACCAGAACCGGGGGGAGCCCGAGCAGGCAGTGGCGACGATCCGGTATCTGTTCCGCGACCTGCGCCGGTCGCTGATCGCCCGGCTGTACCAGGCGGAAGCCGCCGCCCGGGCCGGCCACGCGGCGGTGGCGCGCCAGGCTCTTGCCAGCGTCCAGCAGCAGGCCGAGGCGGCCGTTTCCTCCGCCGGATTGGACGAGCTGCGCAAGGAGTTCTTCGCCGCGGTCCAGTCGCCCGAAGCGCGGGCAGCGCTGTTCGGCGACCTGGCGCCTTCCGGCACGGTGTTCTGGACGCGCTGCCGGGCTCACCTGGAGGCCGCCCGGTTGGCGCCCGGAGGCGGTTAGCGGCTGCCTCGGGCCATGTCTGAGGGTCGGAACGGCGGACGCGACGCGGGACGCAATGGCCATCTTCCTCCTTCGCCGCTGGTTCGTGCTGGTGCTGGCGGCGGGCGGCGCGCTGGCGGTGTGGCGTCCGCTCTGGTTCGGCTGGGCGGGGCACGTCGATCCGCGCCTGGTCGTCGCCGGCGCCCTGTTCCTCATGGCGTGGGCGCTTCCCGCCCGCCGCCTGGCCCGCGCGATCGGCCGGCCGTGGCCCGCACTGTGGGCCGTGGGCGTCAGCTACGCCATCCTCCCCGCCGCCGGCTGGGCCGCCGGCCTGGTCCTGCCGACCGATCTCCGCGTCGGTCTGCTGCTCATCACCTGCGTGCCGTGTACCCTGGCGTCGGCGGTCCTCTGGACGCGCCGGGCCGGCGGCGACGAGGCGGTCGCCCTGGTGACCACCTTCGCGACGACGGCGTCGAGCTGGTTGGTGACCCCGGCCTGGCTGATTCTCGGCACCGGGGCCGCTGTGGGGGTGGACCGGACTGCCATGATGGCCGACCTGGCCCTGACGCTGCTTCTGCCGGTCGGGGTGGGGCAACTCTGCCAGGCGTGGGCGCCGCTGGCGCGGGCCGCCATCCGGTTCAAGGCACCTCTCGGAGTGGTGTCGCAGCTCCTGATCCTGCTCATCCTGCTGCGGGCGGCGGCGAGCGTCGGCGAACGGCTTCAGCAAGGAACGGCCGCCGCCTCGGGCGTCGCCCTGGCCGGGACGGTAGTGGCGTGCGTTGGGGTCCACCTGGCGGCGCTGGGGTGCGGACTCTGGGGAGGGAAGGGCTTCGGCTTTGACGCCCCCGCGCGGGTGGCGGTGGCATTCGCGGGCAGCCAGAAAACGTTGCCGGTCGCGCTGCTCCTCTTCGAGCGCTACTTCCAGGCCGACTACCCGCTGGCGGTACTGTCCATCACCTTTTATCACTTCGGACAGCTTATCGTGGACACCTTCATCGCCGACGCCCTGGCGCTGCCAGCCGATTGCCTGGAGCGGGGACGTCAAGAACCTCACCCCTGATGCAGGTTCCAGAGGGGGCCAGGAGTTTGTGGAAAGCCCACGGATCACGTCCCGTGGACCAGGTTCCCAGCACCTGACTCACGGGACGTGCCCCGTGGGCTTTCCGGCCAGTACAATCGACCGAAAGGAGGACTGCCCGGTGCGCGTGGCGCATTTTGATTGTTTCAGCGGCATTAGCGGCGACATGACCCTCGGCGCCCTGATCGACGCGGGCGTCGAGGCGGACGCGGTGTGCGCCGGTATCGCCTCGCTCGGGTTGCCGGTGACCGTCGCGGTCGAGAAGGTGCGCAAGGGCGGCTTTGCGGCCACGTCTGTGCGCGTTGAGGCACCCGAAGAACACACCCACCGCTTCCTGCCGGACATCGAGGCCATCCTGCAGCGCGGCAGCCTGACGCCCGTTCAGCGCGATCTGGCGCTGCGCATCTTCCGGCGCCTGGCCGAGGCGGAGGCCGCCGCTCACGGCATGCCGCTGGAGAAGGTCCACTTTCACGAGGTCGGCGCCCTCGACAGCATCGCCGACATCGCCGGGGCCGCCATCGCTCTCGACCTCCTCGACGTGGAGCGTTTCACCAGTGGTCCGGTGCCGACCGGGACCGGGATGGTCAGGTGCGCCCACGGCCTGATGCCGGTCCCCGCCCCCGGCACCGCCGCACTGCTCAGGGGCGTGCCGCTGCGGCCGTCCTCGATCAAGGCCGAACTGACCACGCCGACGGGAGCCGCCATCCTGACGACGATCGTGGACGAGTGGGTCGAGCAGCCGGTGCTGACCATCGAGCGCATCGGCCACGGGGCCGGGCGCCGCGAGTTCGTCGAGCAGCCGAACCTGCTGCGCGTCTTCGTCGGAACGGCAGCCGAGGCCCACGGCGCGCAACCCGTGGGTTTTGAGAGTGATCAAGTCTGGATGCTGGAGACGAACCTGGACGACCTGCCGGCCGAGGTGGTCGGGTACTGCTACGACCTGCTGCTGGCGGCGGGGGCGCTCGACGTCTACGCGATCCCGATCTTCATGAAGAAGAACCGCCCCGGGGTGCTGCTGAGCGTCCTCGCCCCGGCCGAGAAGGTGGGCGCCGTCGAGGCGATCCTCTTCCGCGAGACGACGACGCTCGGCGTGCGCCGCTACCCCGTCAGCCGACACAAGCTGCACCGCCGGCCGCACTCGGTCGAGACGCCGTGGGGTCCGGTCCACGGCAAACTCGGGTGGCAGGAGGGACGGCCGCCCGTCTTCGCGCCGGAGTACGAGGACTGCGCCCGCCTCGCCCGCCAGCACGGCATCCCGCTCCGCGAAATCTACGCCCGCGCACAACAGGCATATGAATCGGCCACAGATCAACGCGGATGAACACAGATCGGCTCGTTGGTGTCCGATCCGTGTTCATCCGCATTGATCTGTGGCTCTATTGAGGATCGACGATGCGTACCGCGAACCAGATTCGTCAGGAATTCATCGACTTCTTCGTGCAGCGGCACGGCCACACGGCGGTGCCGTCCGCGCCGGTGGTGCCGCAGAACGACCCGACACTGCTGTTCACCAACGCCGGCATGAACCAGTTCAAGGACGTGTTCCTCGGCACCGGCACGCGGCCGTACACGCGCGCCGTCGATACGCAGAAGTGCATCCGCGCCGGCGGCAAGCACAACGACCTCGACGACGTCGGCCGCGACACGTATCACCACACGTTCTTCGAGATGCTCGGCAACTGGAGCTTCGGCGACTACTTCAAGAAGGAGGCGATCGCCTGGGCGTGGGAGTTGCTGACGGAGGTGTGGGGCCTGGACAGGAGCCGCCTGCACGCGACTGTGTTCGAGGGCGGGGACGGGCTGGAGCCGGACGACGAGGCGGCGGAGTTGTGGCGGACCGTCACCGACATCGACCCGACGCACATCCACCTCGGCAACAAGAAGGACAACTTCTGGGAGATGGGCGAGACCGGGCCGTGCGGCCCCTGCACCGAGATCCACATCGACCAGACGCCGGACAGGAGCGGCGGCCCGCTCGTCAACAAGGGCACGGCGGACGTCATCGAGATCTGGAACCTCGTCTTCATCCAGTTCAACCGCGACGAGACGGGGACGCTCACCCCACTGCCGGCGAAGCACGTCGATACCGGAATGGGGTTCGAGCGCATCACGGCGGTGCTGCAGAGGAAGAACAGCAACTACGACACGGACGTCTTCGCGCCGATCTTCGACGCGATCCAGAAGGTGACCGGAGCGCCGGCGTACACCGGCAAGCTCGACGTCCTGAAGGACACCGCATACCGGGTGATCGCGGACCATATCCGGGCGCTGACGTTCGCGCTCACCGACGGGGCGGTGCCGAGCAACCTGGGCCGCGGCTACGTCCTGCGCAGCATCCTGCGCCGCGCGGAGCGCTACGGCTGGCAGCAGCTCGGCACCAAGGAGCCGTTTCTCTACCGGATCGTCCCCCCCGTCATCGAGGTGATGGGCGGCGCGTTCCCGGAGTTGAGACGCAACCCGCAGCAGGTGATCGACGTCATCCGCGACGAGGAGAAGGGCTTTCTGCGTACCCTCGACCGCGGCATGAGGCTGTTCCAGGACGCGGCGGAGCGGGCGCGGAAGCAGGGGAGCGGCACCATCAGCGGCAAGGATGCGTTCGACCTGCACACCGAGCAGGGCGTCTTCATCGACATCACCGAGCAGATGGCGAACGAAGCGGGTCTGCGCGTGGACCGGACGAAGTACGAGGAGTTGTACGAGACGTTTCGGCTCCGCTCCGGTGAAGGACGCAAGAAGGTCGTCATCTCCGCCGTCAAGGGCGAACTGCCGAAAACGGACGACAGCCCCAGGTACGAAGGACTGCGCTCGGTCGGCGCTGTCGTCGGCTGGGTGAAGGACAGCAACGTTGTTCGCGCGGGTCGCCTCCAGGCCGGGGAAGAGGCGGCCCTGTTGCTCGACCGCACCAACTTCTATGCCGAGCAGGGCGGCCAGGTCGGCGATCAGGGCACCATCGCCACCGGCACCGGCGTCTTCCGCGTTGATGACACGCAGAAGCTCGGCGACGCGATCCTGCACGTCGGCCAGGTCGAGGACGGCTGGTTGGAACCGGGGCAGGGCGCGCAGCTGGAGGTCAGCGGCGTCCGGGCCGACACCATGCGCAACCACACGGCGACGCACCTGCTCAACTGGGCGCTGCGCCGGGTACTCGGCGAGCACATCGAGCAGAAGGGCTCGCTCGTCGATCCGGAGAAGACGCGCTTCGACTTCGCCCACAACCATCCGCTCACGCCCGAGGAAATCGCCACGGTCGAGCGCCTGGTCAACGAAAAGATCTACGCCGACCTGCCGGTCAACCCGGTCTTCATGCCGCTGGCTGAGGCGAAGAAGATTCCCGGCGTGCGGGCGGTCTTCGGCGAGAAGTACCCCGACCCGGTGCGCGTCCTGCTCATCGGCGCCGAGAAGCCGTTCGAGGTGGCGCCCGAGCACTCGGTCGAGTTCTGCGGCGGCACGCACCTGAAGCACACCGGGCAGGCGGGGTTCTTCAAGATCGTCAGCCAGGAGGCGGTCGGCAAGGGCGTGCGCCGCGTCACCGCCGTCACCGGGCGCGAGGCGGTCGCGACGGTCCAGCGGCTCGCGTCGGTGGTGGACGGGCTGGCCGGGCGCTTCAACTGCAAGCCGGAGGAGGTCGGCGCGCGCATCGACGCGCTGCAGGACGAGATCAAGAAGCTCCAGCAGCAGCTCAAAAAGGGGGCAGCCACCGACCTGCAGTCAGCCGCCGACAAGCTGCTCGCGTCTGCGGCGGAGGTGAACGGCGCTCGGGTCATCGTCGGCGAGATGCCGGCCGGCCCCGAGGAGCAGCTGCGCACCCAGATCGACCGCGTCAAGCAGAAGGCTGGCAGCGCCATCGTGGTGGTCGGCTGGACGGAGGACGGCAAGGTCGGCCTGCTCGCGGCGGCGACGGACGACCTGGTCAAGAAGGGCGTCCACGCCGGCAAGCTGATCGGCCAGGTGGCGAAGGTGGTCGGCGGCGGCGGCGGCGGCAAGCCGTCGATGGCCCAGGCGGGCGGCAAGGATCCATCCAGACTGTCCGAGGCTCTCGACCTGGCGGCGAAGCTGGCGAAGGAACAACTCGCGAAGTAGCTCCCCATGCCGGCACTCCCCCTGCGGGTGTTCGTCTACGAGTACACCTGCGCGACCGCCGACAGCACAGTCCAGCCCACCCTGCACGCCGAGGGCTGGGCCATGCTGTCGGCGGTCGTCGCCGATCTCGGCCGCGTCGCGAACGTGGCCACCGTGACACTCCTCGGTGAGGGGCTCCCGAAGGCGCTCAGCGGCGAGGTGCGGCGCTGCGATCCTGCCAGGGAGCAAGCGGCGTTCCGCGAACTGGCTGCGGCCGCCGACTGCACTCTCGCGATCGCGCCGGAGTTCGATCGCATCCTCGCCGAGCGCTGCCGGTGGGTGCTGGAAGCGGGCGGACGTTTGCTCGGCCCGTCGCCGAATGCGGTGGAGCTGACCGCCGACAAGCTGCGCCTCGCCGCCCACCTGCGCGCGCAAGGGGTGCCGACACCTCTCTGCGCGACCAGCGCCGACGGCGATCCTCACACCCGATTGATACGCTTCCCCGCAGTTCTGAAAGCTCGCTATGGAGCGGGCTCTCAATCGCTCTGCCTCGTCCCCTCCCGGGGTGAGCTGGGCACCTGCCGAGGCAGGCTGCTCCAGGAAGCCCCCGGCGCCGAGCTGGTGTTGCAGCCCCTGGTCGAGGGACTTCCCGCGAGCGTGGCCCTGCTGGTCGGCCCCGACATGGAGATCCCGCTCGCCCCGGCCGCGCAGCACCTGTCTGCGGACGGCCGCTTCCGCTACCTCGGCGGGACGGTGCCACTGCCGCTGCCGCTCGCCCAGCGCGCCGGACGCCTGGCCCGCCGGGCGGTGCGGGCGGTCTCCGGTCTGCATGGCTACGTTGGGGTGGACCTCGTCCTCGGCCCCGACGGACCACGCGGGGATCGGGTGATCGAGATCAACCCGCGCCTGACAACCTCGTACATCGGCCTGCGCGCCCTGACCCGGGACAACCTGGCCGACATCCTGTTGCGCGTCGTTGCCCACCGCGAGCCGGTCGGCGAACCAGCCTGGCTCCCCGGTCCCGTCCACTTCTGCGCCGACGGCACCGTGACCCGCGAAGAGTAGTCGGTAGAATGGCGCCGGCGGCGCGGGCTCTTCCTCCTCTCACGGATACCGACCATGTTCGACCTGAACGCGGTGCAGGCCGCCCTCCGGGACATGAACCTCGACGGCTGGCTGCTGTACGACTTCCGCGGGCTGAACGTTCTCGCCCGGCGCGTCCTCGGCATCCCCACTGAGGGACACCTGACACGCCGCTGGTTCTATTTCATCCCGGCGCGCGGCGAGCCGCGCAAGCTCGTCCACCGCATCGAACCGGGCGCCCTCGACGCCTACCCCGGCTCCCGCCAGGTCTACCTGCGCTGGCAGGAGCTGGAGGCGGGCGTCGGTTCGCTGGTCCAAAGCGCCCGCCGGGTGGCGATGGAATACGTGCCGCGCAACGCCAACCCGTATGTCTCGCGCGTGGACGCCGGCACGATCGAGCTGGTGCGCTCGTTCGGCATCGAGGTCGTGCCGTCGGGCGACCTGGTGCAGCTCTTCGAGGCGTGCTGGGACGACGAGCAGTGGGCGCTGCACCTGGTGGCGGCCAAGCACACCCACGCGGCCTACGACGTGGCGTTCGCGTTCATCGCCCACCGGGTGCGCGAGGCCGGCGGGGTGCGCGAGACGGAAGTGCAGCAGTGCATCATGGACCATTTCGCCGCCCACCACCTGGTCACCGACCACCCGCCGATTGTCGGCGCCGGGCCGCACAGCGGGGATCCGCACTACGCGCCCGGGCCGGGCTCCGACGCGACCATTCGCGAGGGCGATTTCGTCCTCATCGACCTGTGGGCGAAGTGCGACAGGCCGCGCGCCGTCTACAGCGATCTGACGTGGACGTGCTTCGTCGGCAAGGAGGTGCCGGCCCGGCATCGCGCGATCTTCGACATCGTTGCCCGGGCACGGGACGCGGCGATCATGAAGGTGCGCGAGGCGTTCGCGGCAGGCCGGCCGCTGCGGGGGTGGGAGGTCGATCAGGCCGCCCGCGACGTGATCGAGCAGGCCGGCTACGGGGATTGCTTCTGCCACCGCACCGGCCACTCGATCGGCCAGGAGACGCACGGCAACGGCGCCAACATGGACAACCTCGAAACGCACGAGGAGCGGCGCGTGCTGCCGCGGACGTGTTTCTCCGTCGAGCCGGGGATCTATCTTCCCGAGTTCGGGGTGCGGTCCGAGGTGAACGTGTTCGTCGATGGGAATAACGAGGTTCACGTCACCGGCGGCGCGCCGCAGACCGAGATCGTGGCGCTGCTCAAATGACGTTTCGCGCCAAGATGCCAAGAGCGCAAAGGAAGATGCAAAAAATCATCCTTTGCGCTCTTGGCGTCTTGGCGCGAAACGTATTACACCTGAATTCCCAGCTCGGCGATCTTGCGGTATAGCGAGCTGAGCCCGACGTCGAGGCGTTTCGCCGCCTCCTTCTTGTCCGGGAAGCGCCGCAGCACGCGCTCGAGGTGCTGCTTCTCGAAGCGGCGCACCGCCTCGTCGAGCTTGTCCACCAGGAACGGATCGTCCGGCACGGGGGCCAGATCCGGCGGCAGGTCGGCGGGCGTGACCACCGGCCCCTCGCCCAGGATCACGGCCCGCTGCAGCGCGTTGTCCAGCTCGCGCACGTTGCCGCGCCACGGGCACGCCAGCAGCAACCGCATCGCCTCGTGGTTGACGCCGCTGATGCGCTTGCCCAGCTCGCGCGCGTGGCGATGCAGCAGAAACTCGACCAGGTCCGGGATGTCCTCGCGCCGGTCCCGCAGCGGCGGCAGGTGGATCGTCACCACGTTCAACCGATAGTACAGATCGTCGCGGAAGCGCCCCTGCTCCACCTCACGCCGGAGGTTCTTGTTCGTCGCCGCCAGCACCCGCGCCGCCACCGACACCGGCTCATTGGCCCCGACCGGCAGGATCTCCTTCTGCTCGATCGCCCGGAGCAGCTTCGCCTGGGTCGCCGCCGCCATCTCGCCGATCTCGTCCAGGAACACCGTCCCGGCCCCGGCGTGGACGAACACGCCCGCCTGGTCGCGGTCCGCCCCGGTGAACGCTCCCTTGCGGTGGCCGAACAGCTGGTTCTCCAGCAGGTCCGTCGGGATGGCCGCGCAGTTGACCGCCAGGAAGCGCTCGTCGGTGCTGGAGCTGAACTGGTGGACGGCGCGGGCGACCAGTTCCTTGCCGGTCCCGCTTTCGCCAGTGATGAGGACCGTCGAGCGCGTCGGCGCGACCTTGCGCACCACCCCCAGCACGCGCTGCATCACCGTGCTCTTGCCGACGATGTCGTCGGGGTTGTGGTCGCGGCTCAGCTCGCGCCGCAGCCAACGGTTCTCCTGGTAAACGTCGCGGTACGCCAGCAGCCGGCGGATCTTGCTCAGCACCTCGTCGAGGATAATCGGTTTGACGAGGTAATCGTGCGCCCCGCGGTGGAACGCCTCGACCGCGCCCTCGACCGTCCCGAACGCCGTGATGAGCAGAACGAACGTCTCCGGGCTGATCCGGTGCAGCCGGTCGAGCAGCTCGATGCCGTCCATGCCCGGCAGCTGCATGTCGCACAGGGCCAGGTCGAACGGGGCGGCGGCGGCGCGCTCGAGGGCGTCCTCCCCACTCGGGCTGGGGGTAGCCGCGAACCCTTCCCCCGTCAGGTACTCGGTCAGGGTGTCGCGGATCAGCGGTTCGTCATCGACGACGAGGACGCGAACGGTGGTGGCGCGTGCCGGCATGTCAGCGCTCCCCAACCAGCAGTGCGTCGCCCTCGGCCGCCTCCGGCGCCGCGTCCGGGGGCAGCGGCAGCCGGACCCGGAAGGTCGTCCCGACCCCGACCGCCGACGACCATTCGACGGTCGCCCCGTGGTCGGCCAGCAGCTGGCGCGTCACGAACAGACCGAGCCCGGTCCCGTGCTTCTTCGTCGTGAAGTACGGCTGGAACAACCGGGTGGCGTGCTCCGGGCTGATCCCCTGGCCGTCGTCGCTGACCGTCACCTCAATCGTCCCGTCCAGGCGGCGGGCACGGATCTCGATGCGCCCGCCGCGAACCGTGGCATCGACCGCGTTGAGGATGAGGTTCAGGAACGCCTGCACGAGCTGGTCGCGCATCGCCCACAGCGACGGCATGTCGTCGGGCAGGTAAACGTCAATCACCCGCCCCTTGCGGTCCTCGGCCCCGATCCCGTTCGGCGGGACCGGCGAGAGGGTGAACGCGCCGTCGCCGTTGCGCACCACCGGCCGACCGCGCTGGCCGGCCGGCCCGCTGTAGTATTTCGCGATGCCCAGCGCCTCCTCGAGGACGTCCTTCAGATCGGTCCGGCAGCGCTCGGTGCTGGCCGGTCGACTGAAGTTGATCAGCTCCCGCAACGTGCCCTGAATGCGCTGGAGCTGACCGTTCACCAGCGACAACTTCTCGCTGGTGTAACCGTCGCAGTCGCGCTTCTGCAACAGCTGAACGAGGTAGCTGATCGACGTGAGCGGGTTGCCGACTTCGTGGGCAATGCCGGCCGCGAGCAGGCCGAACGCCGCCATCTTCTCCTGGTGGAGGACGTGGGCCTGGACCTCCTGCAGCTCGCGTGTCCGCTCCGCAATCCGGGCCTCGAGCTGCGTCTGGTTCTCCCGCAGGGCGGCGTTGAGGCGGCCGAGGTGCTCGCCGAAGCGTTTGAGCAGCAGCGACATCGAGTCGCTCGCCCACGTCACCCAGAAGAGCATGACCACTGTCAGGAGGAGCGGCAACTCGCGCCCCGCCGGGGAGGACAGATAGAGCAGGCCGTAGCTGACGCAGTGCAGCGCGCAGGTCGCGTAGGTAATGTGCGAGGCGTACCGGCAGGCGCAGCAGATCAGGGACAGCAGGTAGAAGTACCGGAACGGACTTTCCAGCCCCTCGTGGTAGAAGCAGAGCAGGCCGATGAACAGCGCTTCCATCAGGGAGATGAGCAGCGGCCAGCGGTGGAGGAAGACCCGACCGCGCAGGCTGCAGGCAGTATCGGCCAGGGCGTAGCCGGCGCCGAGGAACAGGATGGCGTTGAGGACGGCGGCATGGGCGGCCGGCGGATGGCCGAGGTTGACGAGGGCGTACCCCAGGAGCAGTCCGAACCACCGGACCTTGACGGCAATGGTCTCGGCGGCCAGCTCCCATCGGGAGAGAGGCGCGGCGTTGCGTGCGGTGGCCATACGGGACAGCAGAGCTCGGGCGACCACGGGTAGTTCCCTCTATCATTATAGAGACTGTTCCGAATCGTTCGTGGGGCGAGCTACCTGGGAGCCCCTGCAAAGAGCGTTTCGCGCAAAGGCGCCAAGAGCGCAAAGACAAACTGTCTTTGCGCTCTTGGCGCCTTTGCGCGAAACGCTCTTTTCCGAGGACCGATTGCAAAGCCTCAGTCCCGGCGTATAATGCCCACTTTGAAATCCGCCACGTCCGTCCGGCCCACGGGCAGGGGTCGGCGGGGAACGCAATAACGAAGGAGCCTGGCATGGCCGAGGACCAAGTCGGACTGCGGAAGGACAATCTGCGCGAGCTGCCGGGGTGGACGAAGCTGTTCACGGGCTTCAAGGTGGCCCTCGACCCGAAGAAGCTGCTGCTCGCCGCTGCCGGCATCCTGGTGATGTCGGTGGGGTGGTGGCTGCTGTCGGCGCTGTTCTTCTCCTTCAACCGCACCCCCCCGACGTGGGATCCGACTCAGTACGACGACAAGACCGAGGGGTGGAAGGAGTTCAAGCGCGCCCGCAGCCGCTGGAACCTGCTCTACGAGATGGCCGGGCCGGTCCCCGACTCGCTCGCCGAGGCGGTCCGCATCGACGCCGCCGACCTGGCCGGCAGCCCCGAGGAATACGAGAAGATCCTCAAGAAGCAGGCCGCCATCGAGGCCGTCATCAAGGGCAAGCGCGAGCGCAAGATCCTTCTCAAGGGGAACGACGACTGGACCTCCTACTGGCTCGCCGTCGGTGACCCGGTGGATTTCACGATTCCGTTCCAGATCCAGAAGAAGGAAGATCTGGAGACACTCAAGAAACTGATGGCCGAAGGCAAGGTCACCGCCGGAGACATCAAGATCGACCTCAAGGATGCCGCCCAGCCGAAGGCAACCATCAACGGGATCACCCTCCTCAACCTGCAACCCGAGGGGGCACGGCGGCTGGTCGAAGAACTGCAGAAGACGACGACCCTGCGCGACATCGAGCGGCAGGCGACGGCCCTGACCGCCAAGGACGCGGAGGTCGCGCGTAAGGCTCTGGCCCTGGTCGATTCGACGCGGTTCAAGCCGTCCGGCCACCTGCGCACCCTTCCCTGGTTCGAGGACCGCGGACCCAACCCCTACCTGCTGGTGACCGGCAACGCCCGGAGCGAGGGGCAGGACGGGACCGAGCGGTACGTCCCGTGGGAGCGGGGCCAGTTCCTCGGGTGGTTCGCGAGCGACCAGCTGCCGGTGTTGATCGAACCGCTCGTCAAATTCCTGCGGCCGATCCTCTACCTGTTCGACCCGGCGTCCGGCGGGCTGGTGAACCGCATCTACCTGCTCCTCATCATCCTCTGGACGCTGCTCACCTGGGCGCTGTTCGGCGGGGCGATCACGCGGATGGCCGTCGTCCAGGTCGCCCGGCCCAACGAGAAGGTCGGCATGACCGACGCCCTGCGGTTCGCCAGCAGCCGGTACAAGTCGTTCTTCTCCGCTCCGCTGTTCCCGCTCATCTTCATCGTCGTGCTGACGGTATTCCTGATCATCTTCGGGTTGGTCCAGGAACTGACGTGGTTCTTCGGCGACATCGTCGTCGCCGGTCTGTTCTGGCCGATCGTCCTGCTCGTCGGCCTGATCATGGCGGTCGTCCTGGTCGGCCTGGTCGGCTGGCCGCTGATGTATTCGACCATCAGCGCCGAGGGGAGCGACAGCTTCGACGCCATCAGCCGGTCGTACAGCTACGTCTACCAGGCAGCCTGGCATTACCTCTGGTACGCGGCGGTGGCTGTCGTGTACGGGGCGGTGCTCGTCTTCTTCGTCGGCCTGATGGGGTCGTTGATGGTCTACCTCGGCAAGTGGGGCGTCAGCCAGACCCCCGGCCCGTCCGACCGGGAGCCGACGTACCTGTTCATCTACACCCCGACGTCGTTCGGCTGGCGCGACCTGATGCTGTACAAGAACCCGGCGGTGGAGTCGGAGCCGGTCGTCCGCCCGTCCGGGGCGGTCGGCAAGGAGTTGCGGCTGAGCCCGCAGTTCATGGATTCGCTGACCTGGAATAACCGGGTCGGGGCGTTCCTGGTGTCGATCTGGATTACCATCCTGTTCCTCATGGTGGTCGGGTTCGGGTACAGCTACTTCTGGACGGCAACCACGATCATCTACCTGTTAATGCGGCGCAAGGTGGATGACACTGAGATCGACGAGGTCCACCTCGAGGAGGAGGAGTTCGAGGAGCCGGCGCCGAAGCAGGCGGCCCCGGCGCCGGTCGAGGCCACAGCGCTGGCGGGCGCCCCGGCCAAGACGATGGTCGAGTCGCCGACGTTCCGCGCCCCCACAACTGCGCCGCCACCGCAGAACGTCCCGGCTTCTGCCCCCGCAGTCGTGGCGACGCCCGCACCGCCGACCCCGACGCCGCCGGCGGCCACTCCGCCCAGCGGCGCGCCGAAGACGCAGCTCGCGACCGAGCCGCCGCCGGAGAAGAAGGACGGCGCGGCGGAGACCGAATTGCCCCCGCCGGACCGGCAGGGCGACAAGGGCGCGTCGGACGCCGCGGACGAGAAGAAGCCGTAGCAACTGGTGGTTGCGTGACAGCAAAGCCCACGGGCTGCACGCCGTGGGCGAAGTCTTCGACACTTCGCCCACGGCACGCAGGCCGTGGGCTTTATCAACCGTTACCACCTCGGGCCAAGCAAGGAGCGCCGATGGCGCGGCCGGTGATCCTGTTTAGCGGTCAGTGGACCGACGTGCCGGTGGAGGAACTGGCCCAGAAGGCGGGCGAGTGGGGCTATCAGGGGCTCGAACTGGCGTGCTGGGGGGACCACTTCGAGGTGCAGCGCGCCCTCAGCGAGGACGACTACTGCCCACACAAGCTCGACCTGCTGGGCAAGCATGAGCTGACCATCCTGGCCCTCGCCTGCCACCGCGTCAGCACCGCCGTCTGCGACCCGATCGACGAACGCCATCAGAAATTGCTGCCCGATTACGTCTGGGGCGACGGCGACCCGTCGGGCGTGCGGCAGCGGGCCGCGGAGGAGGTCATCGCCACCGTCCGGGCGGCGGAGCGGCTCGGCGTCGGCGTTGTGACCGGGTTCACCGGCTCGCCGCTGTGGTCCTACGTCGCCGGCTATCCCGGTCCGGACCCGGACCTCGTCGCCCGCGGGTTCGAGGAGTTCGCCCACAGGTGGGATCCCATCCTCGACGCCTGCCGCGACACCGGCGTCAAGTTCGCCTTCGAGGTCCACCCCGGGCAGATCGCCTTCGATCTGTACAGCGCCGAGATGGCCCTCGATGCCGTTCAGGGGCGCGACGAGTTCGGTTTCACCTTCGACCCCAGTCACTTCCACTGGCAGGGCGTGGACCCGGCGGAATTCGTGCGCCGGTTCCCCGACCGCATCTACCATGTCCACGTCAAGGACGCGGCGTTGACTCTCGGCGGGCGCAGCGGGGTGCTGAACTCGTACCTGCCGCACGGCGATCCGCGCCGCGGCTGGGACTTCCGCGCTCCCGGGCACGGCGGAGTGGACTGGGAAACGGTGATCCGGACCCTCAACGACGCGGGCTACGACGGTCCGCTTTCGGTAGAATACAAGGACGCCGGCATGGAGCGCGAGCACGGGGCCGAGGACGCCTGCAAATTCGTCAAGCGGCTGGACTTCGAGCCGGCCCGGCGCCGCCCCGGCGGCGCCTTCCGCGACGCATGAGGGAAATGCCACCTGCTCCCCCGCGCTCCCTCTGGGGGAGAGGAGAGAAAGAGCCATGAACACCGTAACGATGGCGCGCTGCGAGCAGCTGCGGCGCGAGTGGACCGACCAGTTCGTCAAGGTCAACCCGAACCGGCCGGAACTGCGCCGCTTCGTCAAGAAGCACGACAAGCCCGACGAGGATCTGATCGGCCGGGTGATCACGGTCAACTACAACGGCAAGGCGGTCATCGACTTCCAGGACGGCGGCTGGTACGACATCACCGCCTCCGACGAGTGCCTGATCAAGGTGCCGGCCGCGCAGGCCAGGGCGAAGTTCGACTTCAAGGCCAACACCGCGCAGCCGATTCCGGAGAAGCAGGCGTAGCGTGCGGCAGCAGAGCCCGAAGCGTCAGCGCGGGACGAGTCTCCCCTCGCGCTGACGCTTCGGGCTCGGACAGGCCCCTGACATGATTGTCCTGATCGACAACTACGACTCCTTCACCTACAACCTCGTTCAGCGGCTGGGCGAACTGGATCCGGGCATCGACGTGCGCGTCTTCCGGAATGATCAGGTGACGGTCGCGGAGGTCGAGCGCCTGGGGCCGTCGCACCTCATCATCTCCCCCGGCCCCTGCACGCCGCGCGAGGCCGGCATTTCCAACGCGATGATCCAGCGCTTCGCCCCGGTCATTCCGACGCTGGGCGTCTGCCTCGGCCATCAGTGCATCGGCCACGTCTTCGGCGGGGAAGTGGTTCGCAATTACCGCATCATGCACGGCAAGACGTCCCCGATCCACCACGACGGGCAGGGGGTCTTCGCGGGCATGTCCAACCCGTTCGAGGCGACCCGGTATCACAGCCTGGTGATCCGCCGCGAAACCTTCACCAACCCGGACTTCACGGTCACCGCCTGGACGGACGAGGGCGAGATCATGGGCGTTCGCCACCGGGCGTGGCCGCTCCACGGCGTGCAGTTTCACCCCGAGAGTTTCCTGACGGCGGAGGGTCCAATCCTGCTGCGGAACTTCGTGGAGATGAAGGCGCAGGGGTAAACGCACAGAGGGCGGCCCGGCCTGTCGGACCGGATCGCTCCCTGCGATGGTTTGCGCTCTTTACAGCCGCGAGCGCCGCGGCGATGCAGTCCCATCCCCCAGGAGCGCAGCGGCCCCGATGGCGACCCCTTCCCCCGCCGACTGGCAGTTACCGCCCGGAGTGAACCGCGGTCTGTGGGCTTACCTCCACGATGCAGCCCTCGCTCGCCGCTATGACGAGGAGCTGGCGGGCAGCTCGTTACTGTGCGCCGACGAGCGGTTCGCCGAGCAGCACTTCGACCGTCCCGGCCGACTGATCGACCTCGGCTGCGGCACGGGCCGACTGCTGCGGCCGTTCGCGGCACGCGGCTACTGGGTGCTGGGCGTCGATCTCTCGGCGGAGATGCTGAAGCTGGCCCGCGCCCGGGCAGCGGCGGCCGGGGTCGCGGTCCACCTCGCGCGGGCGAACCTGGTCGAACTCGACGCGCTGGCGGGAGGGACGTTCGACTACGCCGCCTGCCTGTTCAGCACCCTCGGCATGATCGAGGGGGCGGCGCAGCGCCAGCGCGTTGTCGCCCACGTCCATCGCCTCCTGCGCCCCGGCGGCAAGTTCGTCCTGCACGTCCACAACCGCTGGTTCAGCTTCTGGGACCGGGGCGGGCGGCGCTGGCTGGTGCGCGACGCTCTGGGCAGGCTGTTCCGCCGGGGCGAACCGGGCGACCGGCCGATGCCGGCCCACGCCGGCCTCCCGCCGATGACGATGCATCTGTTCGCGCGGCGCGAGGCCATTCGGCTCCTGCGCCGGGCTGGCTTCCACGTCGTCGCGCTGCAGCCGGTCGGCCTGGACGCCGACGGCATCTTGCGCCGACCGGAGTGGTTCGGCTGGCTGCGCGCCTACGGCTACCTGCTGGCGGCGCAGAAGCCGTCCCGTTGATAGCTCCCCCACGTTGCCCGTCCGGCACCCCGTTGGCGCACGCGCCCTGATTCAGTCGCTCCAATTTGCTATCGTAACGGTAAGAGCTGCGGGACTGGCCTCGATGAGACGAGCCGGAAGCGTCAGCGACGGGCTGACCTCGACGAACCGGAAGCGTCAGCGACGGTATCCTCAAGCGGTCCGTCGCTGACGCTTCCGGCTCGTCGAGGCCAGCCCACGGGATGACCGATACCTCTCTGCCCTCGTCCCATCAGGAGTTAAGCATGCGGTATGGCAGACTTTGGTTTGGGCTGACGCTGGTTATCGTCGGCTCCTTCGCCATTCTCGGATATTACGGAAGAGAAATCTATCGCGAGGCGCCGCCCATCCCCGAACGGGTCGTGGTGCGGGGTGGGCAAACCGTGTTCACCGGGGAGGAGATCCACGACGGGCAGAACGTGTGGCAGTCGATGGGCGGGCAGCAGGTCGGGTCGATCTGGGGGCACGGCGCCTACGTCGCCCCCGACTGGTCGGCGGACTGGCTGCACCGGGAGGCGGAGTGGCTGCTCGATTACTGGGCGGGCAAGGCGCGGCCGGGCAAGAAGTACCGCGAGTTGCAGGACGAGGAGCTGAAGGCGGCCCTCCGCGCCCGCCTGAAGCGCGAGCTGCGGACCAACACCTACAACCCCGCGACGGGCGAGGTGATCGTTTCCGAAGAGCGCCGTCAGGCGATCGAGGCGGTCCGGGGCCACTACGACCGGCTGTTCGGCGACGCGACTGGCAAGGCCAGCGACCACTTCACCTACAAGAAACTGCGTGACGCCTACGCCATCCCCGCCAACGCTGTGCCGAGCAAGGAGCACCGCGACGCGCTGTCCGCCTTCTTCTTCTGGTCGGCGTGGACGTGCGCGACGAACCGGCCGGGGAGCGACATCACGTACACCCAGAACTGGCCGGCCGAACCGCTCATCGACAACGCTCCGACCGGGCAGATCGTCGTCTGGTCGGTGATCAGCTTCGTGCTGCTGCTGGCAGGCATCGGCGCCCTGGGGTGGTACTTCGCCGTCCAAAACCGGACCCACCCCGACGAGCGCGAGGAGTACCCGGCCGTGGACCCGCTGCAGGCGCAGTCCCCGACGCCGTCCATGCGCGCGACGCTGAAATACTTCTGGGTGGTGGCGGCGCTGCTGGTGGTTCAGGTGGGGTTGGGAGCGGTGACGGCCCATTACGGCGTCGAGGGGTCGGGGTTCTACGGGTTCCCGCTGGCGGACTGGCTGCCTTACGCCGTCACGCGCACCTGGCACACGCAGCTGGGCATCTTCTGGATCGCAACCGCGTGGCTCGCCACCGGCCTGTTCATGGCCCCGGCCGTGTCCGGCCACGAGCCGAAGTACCAGCGGCTGGGCGTTAACTTTCTGTTCGTCTGTCTGCTGATCATCGTCATCGGGTCGCTGGCGGGCCAGTGGCTGGCCGTGCAGCAGCAACTCGGGCTCGACGTCAACTTCTGGCTCGGGCACCAGGGGTATGAGTACGTCGATCTGGGCCGGTTCTGGCAGATCTTCCTGCTCGTCGGCCTGTTCCTGTGGCTGTTCCTGATGGGCCGGGCCATGTGGCCGGCGCTGCGCCAGCGCAGCGATAGCCGCCACCTGCTCGGGCTGTTCCTGGTCTCGTCCCTGGCGATCGGGCTGTTCTACGGGGCCGGGCTGATGTGGGGACGGCGGACGAACCTGGCCATTGTCGAGTACTGGCGCTGGTGGGTCGTCCATCTGTGGGTCGAGGGGTTCTTCGAGGTGTTCGCGACCGTCGTCATCGCCTTCCTGTTCACGCGCATGGGGCTGCTGCGCGCCACGACGGCCACGACGGCCGTGCTGTTCTCGACGATTATCTTTCTCTCCGGCGGCATCGTCGGGACGTTCCACCACCTGTACTTCTCCGGCACCCCGGTCGCGGTCCTGGCGCTGGGGGCGACGTTCAGCGCGATGGAGGTGGTGCCGCTGGTGCTGATTGGCTTCGAGGCCTACGAGAACCTGACGCTGACGCGGGCGCGGCCGTGGGTCCGGGCGTACAAGTGGCCGATCTACTTCTTCGTCTCGGTGGCGTTCTGGAACCTGGTCGGGGCCGGTCTGTTCGGGTTCCTGATCAACCCGCCGATCGCCCTGTACTACATGCAGGGACTGAACACCACCGCGGTCCACGGCCACACTGCCCTGTTCGGCGTCTACGGCATGCTCGGCATCGGCCTGATGCTGTTCTGCCTCAAGGGACTGGCGGCCCGGCAGAAGTGGCGGACCGGGGTACTGGGGTTCTCGTTCTGGGCCATCAACATCGGGCTGGCGCTGATGGCTCTCCTCAGTCTGCTGCCGGTCGGGCTGATGCAGACGTGGGCCAGCGTTAACGACGGGCTGTGGTACGCGCGCTCGGCCGAGTTCATGCAAACCGACTTGATGGACAAGCTGCGCTGGCTCCGCGTCGTGGGCGACACGATCTTCGCCCTGGGCGTCGTGGGCATGGGCTGGTTTGTGCTCGGTCTCAAGACGGGCTGGTCGATCGCGTCGCCGGAACAGGATCTGCCCACCGATGAGGAAACCGGCGCGGAGCGGGAACAACCGGCCGCGCCGGCGGTCGGCTCCTGACCGAGGGGGAGGAGCACGATGAAGCCCCTCCCCGACGTGCGAGCAGTGTTCTTCGACGCGGTCGGGACGCTGCTCCACCCCGACCCGGCGGCGGGCGCGGTCTACGCCCAGGTCGGTCGGCGGCACGGCAGTCGGCTGGCCGGGGCGGAGATCGCGCAGCGCTTCCGCCGCGAGTTCCTGCGCCAGGAGGCGTTCGACCAGGCGAGCGGGCTGCGGACGAGCGAGGCGCGCGAGCGGGCGCGCTGGCGCGCCATCGTCGGCGCGGTCCTCGACGACGTCCGCGACCCGGACGCCTGCTTCGCGGAACTGTACCACCACTTCGGTCGCCCCGAGGCGTGGCGCTGCGAGTCCGGGGCCGGCGCGGTCCTGGAGGCGCTGGCCACGCGCGGGTACGTCCTCGGCCTGGCGTCGAACTACGACCACCGGCTGCGGTCCGTCGCGGCCGGGTTGCCGGAGCTGTGCCCGGTGGTGCCTCACCTGGTCATCAGTTCGGAGGTGGGGTGGCGGAAGCCGGCGGCGCCGTTCTTCGCGGCGGCTGCGGCACGGATGGGCCAGTCGCCGGAGCACATGCTGCTCGTCGGGGATGACCGGATCAACGACTTCGAGGGCGCCCGCGCTGCGGGGTGGCGCGCGCTGCTGTTCGATCCACAGGGCGAGGCGCCGGCAATCGGCGCGCGCGTGCCAGGGCTGACGGACCTGCTGGAAGTACTCCCGGCTGGCAGGGCGGTCCCCCTTGCCCTTGTGCGAGAGAGCGCGTAAGGTCAGAGCGTCCCCAGCACTCGACCCTTCCCTCGCAGAAAGGTGCCGTGTCATGCATGCAATCCCTCGACCGGCCGGATGGGGTGCGGTCGTCTGCCTGGCGCTGCTGCTGGGCACGCTGTTACCCGCCCAGGATTTCAAGGCTCCGCCCGGCAAGGCGCCGGACGCCGCCACTCTCAAGACTATCCGCGAGAAGACGACGAAGCTCGCCCAGACTCTGCAGGCGCTGCGGCGCCAGGGCCTTGCTGGCCCGCTGCTGACCGACGTCGAGGTGTACGAACGGGCCGCCACCGCCATCGTCCGGCACAACGAGTTCTTCCACCCCGATTCGGCCGCGTGGACGCTCGACGTCCTCGATCGCGGGCTGGCCCGGGCAAAGGCGGTCGCCGCCGACACGCTGCCGTGGCTCAAGAGCACCGGCACGACGGTTGTCCGCGGCTATCGGTCGCGCATCGACGATTCGGTCCAGCCCTACGCCGTCACCCTGCCGGCCGAGTACGGCAAGGACACGAACCGGCGATGGCGCGTGGACGTCGTCCTGCACGGCCGCGACAAGACGTTGACGGAGGTCAAGTTCCTCCGCCAGCACGGCGACAAGGCCGCTCCGAAGGACCAGCCGTTCGTCCGCCTCGACATCTACGGCCGCGGCAACAACGCCTACCGCTGGGCCGGCGAGGTGGACGTCTTCGAGGCAATCGAAAACTTCCTGGCGACTGAACGGGCCGTCGGCCGGGACCGGCTGCTAGACGCGAATCGGTGGGTGCTGCGCGGCTTCTCGATGGGCGGGGCCGGCACCTGGCACCTCGGTTTGCACCGGCCGAGCAACTGGTGCGTCCTTGGCCCCGGGGCCGGGTTCACCACCACCCACGGGTACGTGCGCAACCTGCCGCCGACGCTCCCGGACTGGCAGGAGAAGTGCCTGCGTCTCTACGACGCGGTCGCCTACGCCGAGAACGTGGCAGCCGTGCCGGTGGTTTCATACGGCGGGTCGGAGGATCCCCAGCTCCAGGCCACCCGCAACATCGCGGCCCGCCTGAAGGGGACCGGCCTGGCGGACCGGCTACAGATCCTCGTCGCTCCGGGCCTGGGCCACAAGTTCCCGCCGGAGTGGCAGAAGAAGGCGGAGGCCGCCTACGCTCCTCACATCAAGAAGGGCCGCGAGGAGTATCCCAAACGGGTGCGCTTCGTGACGTATACCCTCAAGTACCCGTCGTCCGACTGGGTGCGCCTTCTGGGACTGGAGCGCCACTACGAGAAGGCGCTGGTCGATGCGGAGAAGACCGAGGAGGGGTTCACGGTCAAAACGGCGAACGTCCGGACGCTCCGCCTGACCGTCCCACGCGGGGTACTGCACGACGTGACGGTGCGCATCGACGGGCAGGAGCTGACGGCCCGCCCGTGGGGGCCGCGGACCGGCCAGCACAGCGTCTACCTGCGTCGCCAGCACGGGCGCTGGGAGGCGGTACTGCCGCAGCGGCTCGTAACCGAGCAGACGCAGCGGCCGCAGAAAACGACCGGACTGCAGGGGCCGATCGACGACGCCTTCACCGACGCCTTCCTGTGCGTGCGCGGGACCGGCAAGCCGTGGCACGACGCGACCGAGCGCCACGCCGAGGCGAGCCTGCGCCGATTCCGAGACGAGTGGAGCAAGTACCTCCGCGGCGAGGTGCCGGTCAAGGACGACACCGACGTGACCACCGAGGACATCGCCGACAAGAGCCTGATCCTGTTCGGCGACCCGTCGTCCAACTCCCTGATCGGGCACGTTCTCGACGGGCTGCCGCTGAAGTGGACGAAGGACACGCTCGCCCTGGGCGGCACGACGTACCGGGCGGCGGACCACCTGCCGGTGCTGATCTACCCGAGCCCGGTGAACGCGACGCGCTACGTCGTGCTCAACTCCGGCCACACGTTCCACGCCCCGGACTTCCAGGGGACGAACGCCCTGCTCTATCCGCGTCTGGGCGACTATGCGGTCCTCCGCCTCGCTGGCGGGACCGCCAACCCGCTCCAGGTCGAGGTCGCGACAGCCGGGCTGTTCGACGAGTACTGGCGGATCCCCACGGGCGGGAAGTAAGATAACCGGAGAGTGAGGCGTGAGGCGTGAGGCGTGAGGCGGATGAAAAGCCCACGGGTGGCGCCCCGTGGGCTTTTCATCCGCTCTGCTCTCCCCGGGCCCTGACGAGGACGTTCCGTGCAGCAGTGTCCGACCTGCGGCAGGCAAGTGGAGCCGGGGACGCGATTCTGCCCCAACGACGGCACACCGCTGACCGAGACCGCCACCCAGGCGACCGCCCCGACGGCGCCGGGACCGGTCCACCCGAAGAGCGCACAGCTGCAGCTGCCGATCGTGGTCGGTGGACGCTACCGGCTGCTCGAGCTGCGCGGCGGCGGCGGGATGGCGAAGGTCTACCGGGCCACCGACCTGACCCTCGACCGGGACGTCGCCGTCAAGATGATCAACCCCGAGCTGCGCAGCGAGCCGGAGTTCGACGCCCGGTTCCAGCGCGAGGCCCGCATCGCCAGCCAGCTCCAGGATCCGCACATCGTCGTCGTCCACGACTTCGGCATCGACCCGGAACACGGCCCGTTCCTGGTGATGGAATACCTGCAAGGCATGACGCTGCGCGAGCGGCTGCAGGCAGAGGGTCCGCTGCCGGTCCGGGCCGGCATCCAGCTCAGCGCGCAGCTGCTGCTCGCGCTCATTCACGCCCACGAGAAGGGCATCGTCCACCGCGACATCAAGCCGGACAACATCTTCTTCCTGAACCAGAGCGGGGTGCGGCTGCACGTGCGCATCCTCGATTTTGGCATCGCCCGCATCTACCGCGGGGAGGACCAGGCGGCCGACCAGCCGCTGACGCAGCCCGGCTCCGTGATGGGCACCCCGCGCTACATGTCGCCGGAACAGCTCGCCGGCCAGCCGGTGGACGCGCGCTCGGATCTGTGCAGCACCGCGCGGGTGATCCACGAGGCGCTGACCGGCAAGCTGCCGCACGTCTCCGGCAAGTCGTTCGCCGAGCTGTGCCCGGACGCCCCGCCCGGACTGCAGGACGTGCTGGAGCAGTGCCTGCGTCCGAACCCGAACGAGCGGCCGGCGAGCGCGGTGGAGGTATACCTGCGACTGCAGGAACTGGGCAAGGCGAGCGGGATCCTGCTGCTGCCGCCCGGGGCGATGCAGAAACTGCTGGCGGCCAGGAGCCAGGGGAACGCCGAACCGACGGTGGCGTATGTTCCGCCCGGCAGCAGCGTCCGGCGCGTGCTGGCCTTCGGTCTCGGGGGGCTGGCGCTCGTGGCGGCGGGCGTCGCCGTGTGGTTCTTCTTCCTGCGCGGGTGAACCGCGCCCGACGCCCCATTTTCTCGTGCAGGGGGAATGGGGGTGGTGTGGAACGGGATCGTGCAAAGCCCACGGGTCACGGCCCGTGGGCCGAGTGTCCGGCACTTCGCCTACGGGACGGTATCCGTGGGCTTTGCACACCAGCCCTCTTACCCTTGCACTACGAAATCCGCACTCGTCGTCCCTCGACCCGCAACCGCCCCTCCGCGAACAGCCGTACCGCCTCCGGATACGCCTCGTTCTCCTGCTTGTGGACCCGGGCGGCGAGCGTCTCGGGCGTGTCGTCGTCGAGAACCGGGACCGGCCGCTGCAAGATGATCGGCCCGTGGTCGTACTGGTTGTCGGCGAAGTGGACCGTGCAGCCGCTCACCTTCGCGCCGTAGGCGAGCACCGCCTCGTGGACGCGCGCCCCGTAGTACCCGTGACCGCAGAATGCCGGGATCAGCGCCGGGTGGACGTTCATGACCCGGCCGAGGTAGTCGTCGGGGATCAGGATCAGCTGGAGGAACCCGGCGAGGCAGACGAGGTCGGCATCCGCCTGGCGGCACAGATCGAAGATGCGTGTGCTGAACTCCTCGCGTGAGGCGCACGCCTTGCGCTCGACCACCGCGGCCGGAATGCCGGCTCGGCGAGCACGCTCCAGGCCGAAGGCGTCCGCCTTGCTGGAGACGACCTGCACGACCTGCGCGGCCAGCCGGTCGCTGGCGATGCAGTCGAGGAAGTTCTGCAAGGTCGTGCCGCCGCCGCTAACCAGCACGGCCAGGCGGATCCGGGGGCCAGTCACGCGCGCTCCGGGTTGGTTACACGTTAAAGATGTGACGGGCGTTCTCGCGCAGGAGCAGACGCGCCAGATCCACCGCCTGAGTCAGGCTGCACAGCCCCGGACGGACGTAGTCGTCGGCCAGCACGCACGCCAGCAGGCGCCGGTACATGTTGTACTTCGGCAGGATGAACTCCAGCTTGTAGGCGTCGCTGTAATAGCCGATCTGCTTCGTCTTCGGCACCGCCTGCAGCCGCGCCCGCAGATCGTTCTCGATGTACGCCGGGATGTTCGAGTACCACCAGTGCCCGTTGGTGACGACATTCGGGAAGATCCAGCTGTAGCTGACCAGTTCCTGGTTCTGCCCGCTCGACAGGACCGAGAGCGGGAACGTCACCTCCGGGAACGAGTTGAACAGCTCGGCGAACTGGATCAGCGAGGTGCGCTGGTCGAACAGATCCTGCCCCTGGTAGACGCCGCGCCAGTAGACGCGCCGATTGACGCCGATCATCAGGTCGAACGGCAGCTTGAACGTCCGGCAGTGCTCCGCCAGCGTCCAGAACACGTCGCACGCCACCATCGCCTGGGCCGAGTTGGGGGGCGCCGTCGCCGTCCCGTGGGCGACCCACTCCTTGTAAGCCGCCTCGGCGCTGACCGGATCGACCTGGACGGGGGCGAACGTCGGGGGCAGGGAGATGGCGCACGCCTTCGCCCCGCGGCCGGTGAAGTGCTCGAACAGGGCGGCCACGGCCTGACGCAGCAGCGTCGGGTTGGTGACCTCGACTCCCGTCGCCTTCGCCAGCCGCTGCCGCACCTCCGGCCTGTGCAGGTGGAACACCAGTTCGTCGGTGCGCAGGCACGGGACGTAGCGCTTCGTGTCGAACCCCGTGAGCGGATCGTCGAAGTCGTTGGTGAGAAAGATCTGCTCGACACCGCTGAGGCGGAGTACCTGGTCCTCCCAGTCCGGCTGGGCCATCCGCTCGGCCGCCCGGTCCCACAGCGCGTCGCAGTCGCCGGCCGTCACCCGGTCGCCCGCGAACCCGAAGAACTCGTGGGCGATCTCGACGAACCAGCTGTACTGGGCGGTGTTGTCGAACCGATCCATGTGACGCAGGATGGCGCGCACGCGCTCGCGCGGCTCGACCTCCGGTCCGAGCGGCGTCTGGTCCATCCCGGCGGAGTGGGCGAGTTCGGTGTAGTAGTGGTAGCCGAGGATGTCGTCGAGGGTGCGCGACGCCGGCTGCAGCGGGTTGATGTGCGAATGCGGGTCGAGCAGCGGGATGGCGGCGATCGCGCCGTAGAGATCCTCTGCCAGTCGGTCGTGGAGCATGGTGAACCTGGGGCTTGGGCCTGACGGATCGTGTCGTTCCGCCGTCCGCGCGTCCTGGCGATGGCGCGCGGCGCACGGACCACTTCAGAATCGGATGCGGCGCCGTTACAGCAGTTCTTACTACTTTTCGCGAAACTGGGAACCCTCGTCGCCGTCCAGATCGGCCGACGGCGGCGGACCGTTGCCGGAGCCTACCGGCGCAGGCTGTAAGGCACCTCCAGTCCGTGCGCCTCCATCAGCGCGGCGTCGGCCAGAACCTCCGCTCCCGGTCCCGCCGCCGCGACCTTGCCGCCGTCCAGGACGAGAACGCGCCCACACGTTTCCAGCACCAGTTCCAGGTCGTGCGAGGCGATGATGCGCGTCCCCGGCAGCCGTCCCAGCAGGCCGATCAGCTCGCGCCGCCCGCGCGGGTCGAGGTACATCGACGGCTCGTCCAGCAGCAGCACCTCCGGCCGCATCGCCAGCACGCCCGCAACCGCCACGCGCCGCTTCTCCCCGCCCGACAGGTGGAACGGCACCCGTTGCTCCATGTCGTGCAGGCCGACGGCCGCCAGCGCCTCGGCCACGCGGCGGCGCACCTCGTCGGCGGGCAGACGCAGGTTCATCGGCCCGAACGCCACGTCGTCGAAGACGGTCGCGTTGAAAATCTGGTCGTCGCTGTTCTGGAAGACGATGCCGACCCGTTCCGGCAGCCGGCGTCGGTCGGCCGTCAGCGCCGGGTCGAGTCCGGCGAGCCGCGCCATCCCCGGCGCGAGCGCCAGCACGCCGCTCAGGGCGAGGAACAGCGTCGTCTTGCCGGCCCCGTTGGGACCGACCAGCCCCACCGACTCGCCGGCCTCGACCGCCAACGACACGCCCGCCAGGGCCGGCAGACCGCCGGGGTAGGCGTAGGTCAGGCTCTGGACAAGGATGGTGGGTTCGCCCGACAAGGCGGGATCCTCACGACCGGGCGAGATCCCAGAACAGCAGCCCGCCCGCCCAGGCCGCGATCAGGAGAAACGCCAGCACGTCCGCCGGGCGCGTGCGGAAATCCACCAGGGAACGGAATCGGCCGTCGAACCCACGGCACCGCATCGCCTGCCCGACCCGCTCGGCCCGCTCGGAACTGCGGACCAGAAGGGCGCCAGCGACGTGGCCGACGGTGCGGTAGCTGTGCAGATTAGGCCGGTTGCGGTAGCCGCGAACGCGCAGCGCCGTCCGCAGCCGACCGATCTCCTCGCTCAGCAGGAACAGGTAGCGGTAGGTCAGTCCCACCAGCTGCACCACCAGCCCCGGGACACGCAGGGCGTGGGCCGCCTTGAGCGTTACCTCCCACGGGGCCGTCGCCCACAGCACCAGCACCAGAGTGACCACCCCGACCGCCTTGACCGTGATCAGCCCCGCCAGCCTTACCCCGTGCGGCGACACCTCCACCGGGCCGACCTGCCACGGCGTCTCGCCAGCGTGGGGCGTGAACGGGAGGAAGACGACGAACAGCGCCAGGAAGACGCTCAGCACGGTCAGCCGGGCGAGATACCAGCGCAGCGGCAGGCGGGCGAGCGCGGCCAGCACCCAGGCGCCGGCCAGGGCGGTGAGGGCGGGGCCGAGGCCGCGCAGGGCGGCGACGATCCCGGCGGCGGGAAGAAGGGCGGCCAGTTTCCAGCGCGGATCGAGGCGGCTGACGGGTGAGGGAGGAACGCCGGGAAGGTCGAAGGCCAGGGTCATCGGATCGTACAGGTGGACGCTTTCGGATGGCGAGGCGCGGCCGACAGCGCGGGGCGAGCCCGGCGGCCTACCTCCTGCAATCTACAACCTGTAACCCCAAAAGGAAGCCCCCGCCGGGGAGCGGCGGGGGCCGAGGATCGCTTGTGGCGGGCTGGGCTCAACGGCGGTACTGCGCCGACGCGGCGCCCCGCGGCATCTCGGAGCGGAGTTCCTTCTCGGCCTCGAGCCAGTCCTGCTGGTCGTGGCCGTGGGTGCAGCCGCGTTTGCACCACTTCTCATACGCCCGCCGCGCGATCTTCTCCTGCGGGATCGTGGTGGTGCTGGTCGAGGCGATTTGCTGGGGTGTGGCGACTCTGGACATGTCTGTCCCTCCTTGAGAAGGTTTGCCTGTCGAACCCATTCCCCACACCGGCTCATTGCACCACACCGGGGCGCCGCTCGCAAGGATTTTCCGCGAGAACCCGCGTCGGCGCCCGGCGGGGCAACGGGGCGAAGCCCCTCCCTCTTGCCTCTGCCCTGGCCCCCGGGTGGCCGGGTCAGCCCTTCTTCCAGGTCCGCTCGATGAAGGTGGTATCGACGCGCCCCTCACGGAACGCTCTTTCCTTGAGGATGTCGCGGTGGAGGGGGATGGTCGTCTTGACGCCCTCGACGAGGAACTCGGCCAGCGCCCGCCGCATGCAGGCGATGGCCTCGGCGCGCGTCGGCTGATGGACGAGGAGCTTCGCGAGCAGGGAATCGTAGTTCGGCGGCACCCGGTAGCCGGGGACGACGTGGGTGTCGAGACGCACCCCAGGGCCGCCGGGCACCTGCCAGCGCGTGACGGTTCCGGGGCAGGGGCGGAAGTCGGCGTTCGGATCCTCGGCGTTGATGCGGCACTCGATGGCCGATCCGCGCTGCGGCACCTGGTCCTGTGTCAGGCGCAGCGGCTCCCCGGCGGCGATGTGGATCTGCGCGCGCACCAGATCGACCCCGGTCACCAACTCCGTCACCGGATGCTCGACCTGAATGCGGGCGTTGACCTCGATGAAGTAGAAGCGGTCGTTCTTATCGACCAGGAACTCGCACGTCCCGGCCGAGTAGTAGCCAGCCTGCTTCGCCAGGCGCACCGCCGCCTGGCACATGCGTTCGCGCACCTCGGGCGGCAGGTTCGGCGCCGGCGACTCCTCGAGAAGCTTCTGGTGGCGGCGCTGCAGCGAGCACTCGCGCTCCCACAGATGGATGACGTTGCCGTGACGGTCGGCGAGCAGCTGCACCTCGATGTGGCGCGGCTGCTCGATGTACTTCTCCAGGTAGACGCTGCCGTCCTTGAACGCCTTCTCCGCCTCCTGGCGGGCGGCCTTGAAGCCGGCCTGCAGGTTGATGTCATTGTACGCGACGCGCATGCCGCGGCCGCCGCCGCCGGCTGCTGCCTTGATCAGCACCGGGTAGCCGATCTCGTGGGCCAGCCGCAGGGCCTCCTTCTCGTCGTCGATCAGCCCTTCGCTGCCGGGGACGACCGGGACGCCGGCCTGCTGGGCGAGCTTGCGCGCCTCGTTCTTGTTGCCGAGCAGGCGCATCGCCTCCTGCGGCGGGCCGATGAACTCGATGTTGCAGGCCCGGCAGACCTCGGCGAAGTGCGGGTTCTCGGACAGGAAGCCGTACCCGGGGTGGATGGCCTGAACGTTGGCGACCTCGGCGGCGCTGATCAGGTGGGCGATTTTGAGGTAGCTCTCGGCAGCCGGGGCCGGACCGATGCAGATCGCCTGGTCGGCCAGGGCGAGGTAGGGAGCGCCGCGGTCCGCCTCGCTGTAGACCGCGACGACCTCGATGTCCAGGTCGCGGCACGCGCGGATGACGCGCAGGGCGATCTCCCCGCGGTTGGCTACGAGAATGCGTTGAAACATCGGCAGGTATCCGGGGGAGGGTGACGGGTGACAGGGCGTTCCAAAGCCCACGGGACGTTACCCGTGGGCCAGGTCTCCAGCACTTGGCCCACGGGACGCCACCCGCGGGCTTTATGTGGCCACCTTGTCACCCTGTCACTTCTTCGCGGCCGTCAGTTGCTCGGTGTACTGCTGCTGCAACGCGGTCGCGGACGCCACCAGGCGCTCCCAGTTCTTCTCGACGTAGACCGGCGGGCCGCCCTTGTCGGCGACGGCCACGGCGACCTGTCCGGTGGGGACCATGTCGATGGCGTCCCACGGGCACCACTTGGCGCACAGATCGCAGCCGATGCAGCGCTCCAGGTCGATATCGACGAAGCTCTGCAGCGGCGGCAGGTTCTCGCCCGGCACCTTGTAGATGCAATCGACCGGGCAGACCTCGATGCACGCCTCGCAGCCGGTGCAGTTGTCCGCGTTGACGACGGCGAGTTCCTTTGGCAGCTTCTTCCGGGCCTTGCCGGCACCTTTGGCCATGACCACCTCTCCCAGAACCCACAGGTTGCTCCCCGCGGGTGCAGTTGCCCAGTACCCCTCCCACGAGGCGCAACCCGTGGGCTTTTCGCATGCCCTCATTCTACATCGGCGCCGGCGGGCGACCAACCACAGCCGGCAGTCAGGCCGGGATGCCGGGGCGCGCGCACGGCTCGTCCGGCGCCACCGGCCTGGTCGAGTCGAACAGCAGCCACAGGAACGTCGCCAGCACGCACACCGCCCCGAAGATGAGGAAGTTCACCATCCACCCGGGCCGGGCCGAGTCGGCGAGGATGTGGGCGGACCCGATCATCCGTCCGGCGGCCGTGCCGAGGGCCGCGTCCGGGCTGGCGAGGGCACCGACCCCGCTCACCACCTGGACGGCCGCGTCCGGGCGGGCGGGGATGGTGTACTGGTCGAGGATCCAGCCGGTGGCGACGCCAGCGACAGCCCCGCCGAGGTTGCCGATCGTGTTCATGCACCCGGCGACGATGCCGGAGTACCGCTTGCCGATGTCCAGGCAGCTCGCCCACGCCGAGCCCATCGTCATGTCGTTCCAGAAGGCGGCGAGAGTGACGGCGACGATGAACACCCACGGGTGGCTGGCGAACGCGCACACGAAGAAGCAGACGGCGCACAGCCCGTGGCCGACCATGCCGAACAGGCGCCGGCCCCACTTCCGGTTGCCGGTCCGGCGAATGAAGCGGTCCGTCATCACCCCGCCGACCAGGCAGGCGATCGACCCGACGAGCAGCGGGGCGCCGGCCATGAAACTGAACACCCAGAACTCGGCGCTCCACTTCGCGCCCGGCGTGATGCCGTAGTAGTCCCTCAGGTAGCCCGGCAGGTAGGTGATGTTGAAGTACCAGCTGTAGGCGGCGCAGAAGTACATCGCGCAGAGGATCCACAGGTTGGCGCTGGTCAGCAGCCGCCGCCACGGCACCCGGACGCGGGTGGTGGGGGGCGGCCCGTCCTCGCCCTGGATCAGCGCGATCTCCGCCTGGTTGACGCTGGCCTTCTGTTCGGGCCGGTCGCGGAACCACCACCAGAACGCGACGCACCACAGCGCGCCGATGCTGCCGAAGATCCAGAACGTGTGCCGCCAGCCGACCGTCGCCTGGCTGCCGTCGCGCGACTCCGTCAGCAGGGCCAGAACGATCAGCGGGGTGATGCCGCCCGCGAAGCGGCCGGCCATCCAGACCGCCCCCTTGGCCGACCCGCGCTCGGTGAACGGGAACCAGTTGTGGAACGCCCGGGCGATGTTCGGGTACGCGCCGGCCTCGCCGACGCCGAACAGGAAGCGCACGCCGAGCATGGCGGCGAACGCGAACCACGGCCACTGGTCGCTGGGGTAGATCAGGCCGGTCAGGGCGGTGAACACCGACCACCAGACGACGATGCGGATGAGCGTTCTGCGCGGCCCGAACACGTCGCCAAGCCACCCGGTCGGCACCTCGAACACCGCGTAGGCCAGCGCGAACGCGGAGAAGAGCATGCCCTTCTGGGTATCGCTCAGGTTGAACTCGGCCTGGATGTAGGGAGCGACCGTGCCGAAGCAGACGCGGTCGAGGTAGGTGATCATCGACAGCGAGCAGGCGAACCCGAGCACGCCGTAGCGGACGCGCGTCGGAGCCTCGGCCTCGGGCGCGACGACGGGAGCGGGAAGGTCGGTCTTCATGTGGCTCGCGGCTCACAGAGAGAGGGATGATCTGGGCGCGGAAAACCAGCTCGGAGCGCCAGCGCCGGGCGCCTTGGAGCGCCCGGCGCTGGCGCTGCGGGCTGGTAGCGCTAGCGCTTCCCGAAGCAGAACAGGTGGGTCTGCCCGCGGACGAACAGCCGATTGTCGGCAATCGCGGGCGTGGCCCGGATCAGATCCCCGACCGGATTCTGCGCGATCAGCTGGAACCGCGGTTCGGCCGCGAGGACGAAGACGTTCCCCGCCTCGCTGCACACGTAGATCTTTCCGTCGATCAGCACCAGCGAGGAGGAGAACGTGCCGTCGTTGAGGCGCTCGAACCAGACACGCTTGCCGGTTTTGGCGTGGTAGCAGCCGGCCAGTCCCTTGTCGTTGACGAAGTACAGGTAGCCGTCGCGGGCCACCATGGTCGGCACGTAGGGGAAGTCCTTCTTGTTCTCCCACGCCAGCGTCACCCTGGTGCGCGGGCCGACGCCGTCGAGTTTGAGCGCGATCATGTGGCGGTCGCCGCCGCCGTCGCCGCTGGTCGCGAACAGCATGCCGTCGTGGTAGACAGCGGACGCGGTGGTGCGCAGCGGCATCTTGCCGCTGAACTTCCACTTGTAGTCCCAGTTCACGCGCCCCGAGTGCGGCTCGTAACTGGTGATCGCCATCGTGCTGACGACGAGCAACTCGGGCCGGTGACCGTTGCGCTCGAGCAGGAACGGCGCGGAGTAGCAGGCCCGGTACGCAGGCCGGGAGTGCTGCCAGACCGTCTTGCCGGTCCTGGCGTCGAAGGCGTGGAACGTCGAGGTGCCGTCCTGGTCGTTGGCGAAGTAGACCTTGTCCTGGTAGACGACGGGCGAGGCGCCGGCCCCGTGCTGGCTCTTGAACGGACCGAGGTCGCGCTCCCAGACGTCCGCGCCGTCCACGGTGTAGGCGCGGACCTGAATCCCCACGCCGTCCCAGAAGGCGGCGTAGACTCGCTCGCCGTCGGTCGCGGGCGTGGCCGAGGCGTGACTGCTCTCGCGGCGGAACTTCACGAATTTGCCGGGCGCGGCGCGCGTCCACAGCACCTTGCCGTCCCGGGCGTTGATGCACAGCAGGGCGCGGCCCTTGCCGTCGCGTGGGGCGTCCTGGAGGAACAGGCGGTCGTTCCAGACGACCGGCGAGGAGTTGCCGACCCCGGGCAACTCGAGCTGCCACAGGCTGGCGGACGGACTGCCCCACTTGACCGGGATTTCCTTGTCGGCGGCAACCCCGGTGCCGTTGGGTCCGCGGAAGCGCGGCCAGTTGTCGGCCACCAGGGCCGACGACGCGAGAAGCAGGAGGGCAAGCGGTAGGGCCGTCCGCAGCAGGGTGGGTCTTGACACGGCGATCGTTCCTCGGGGCAGGTGGTGAGGAGGGCAACCAAAGTAGCGATTATCGCACAACAGGCGCCCGGGTCAAGCATTCGGTCACAAACCTGCGGATTCCGTCCGTTCCGCCGCACGCCCGGCGCCCGTGCTCTACCCTGTTCCGGCCGCCGCTCCTAAGCTGCAGATATGTCTCGTCTGGAAACGCCGACCGCCGTTCCGCCGCAGCCCGTGCCCCCCGCCAGCGTCCAGCCCGGCGGCGGGTTCTGCATGGGGATCGAACTCGCCTGGGGCCGCCTCCGCCGCGCCTGCCTCCGCCGTTGCCGCCCGGGATACGTGTACCGCATGCAGGCCAAACGGCAGGGCGACTGCCCCGGCTGTCCGCACGACATCATCGACCCGCGCGATCTCAAGTTCTGTCGCAACGTTTGCGGGTTCTCGTTCCGGCCCGAGGACGACCCCTTCCGGTGGCGCGGCCGGCTCGGCCTCGCCCGGGCCGGCCTCGCCGAGGTGGTGATCTTCACCGCCCTGCTTGGCCTCGCTGCCGCTGCCCTGGGGCTCGCCGGCTGGCTGGTTCACCCGGCGTTCTGGTGGGCCATCGTCATCCCGGCGGTTCTCTGGCTGGAGGTGCTGTGGTTCTTCCGCGACCCGGAACGCGCCACCCCCGCCGACCCCGACGCCCTGATCAGTCCCGCCGACGGGACGGTGACCCACGTCGGAGAGGTCGAGGACAGCACCTTCCCCGGCGGGCGGGCGTTCCGGATCAGCATCTTCCTGTCGATCTTCAACGTTCACGTGAACCGCATCCCGCGGACCGGGCGGGTGGTCGGCCTGGGGTACATCCCCGGCGCCTTCCTCGACGCCCGCAACCCCGAGTCAGCCGTCCGCAACGAGCAGTTGTGGATCGACCTGGAGGAGCCGACCGGCCGGTTGGTGCGCGTGAAGCAGATCTCCGGGGCGATCGCCCGCCGTATCGTCTGCTGGCTCAAACGCGGCGAGGAGGTACGGTCCGGCGAGCGCCTCGGCATGATCAAGTTCGGCTCGCGCACGGAGGTATTGGTCCCGCCCTCCGAGAAACTCCAGGCGCTGGTCAAGGTCGGTGACAAGGTCAAGGGCGGCAGCACCATCCTGCTCCATTTCACTCACTGACCGGCCGGGAAAGCTTCGGCCTACCGAACCAAACGCCGTAGCGCTAGCGGACCAAACGCCCTGACGCCAACGAGCCGGAAGCGTCCGCGACGGCTTTGTCAAAGCTACCGTCGCTGACACTTCCGGCTCGTCGCGTTTGGTCCGGTAGTCCCTGGAGGGGCTGGGAAAGACCCGCGTTGACGCTTCGGGCTCGGACGGCGTCGGGACGCGCGCTGCTCCAGCGGGGATCACTTGGCCTGGCCGAGCCAGACCGGGCTGCCCGGCGCGGTCGATGCCGGCGTCGAGGCTGGTCGCTGTATCGGCGTTTGCACTGCGGTCGGTGCGGCTGCTGACGTGGGATTGGTCCTTCGCGGAACGATGTCAACCGGCTTCTGCCCGTCCGGGAGCACCAGCGGCGCCTTCTCGCCCGTTGTGGCACTCGCCGGACGAACGGCCTGGGCCTGGGCGGACGGTGACACGACCGGAGCCTTCATGACCGGCAAGGACGACGCGGTCCGGGCCGCCGCCTGGGCCGGCACCGCCGGGGTGGGATCGACCAACTTGCCGCTGCCGGTGACCTGCTTGGCGACCTGCACTCCCTGGGTATCGGCCGGCATCAACGTCACGGTCGAGGAGTCGGCGTAGATCGGCACGCCGTTGCGCGGCACGAAGCAGATCCGGACGTGAATCTGATTGATGTCGGGCCGGTAGCTGTTCACCCACGGCATGAACAGCGTGTACCCCCAGCCGACGACATCCTTGCGCAGCAGCTGGGTCAGCACCTCCTTGTCGTACTGCCAGCGCTCGAGCGGCTTCGGCTGGCCGCCGGAGGCGAGCGGGCGGTCGTCGTACAGATCGATGATCAGGGAGCCGTCGCCCGCCAGTGGTCTGGGGTTCTCGCTGTCGAACAGATACAGCCGGCCCGCCAGCCCGCGCAGGGCAGCGCCGCCGTTGGCCGGGTCGTGAGTGGTGTTGATTCCCGACTGGAGCCAGACGGCTGCCCGGCAGACCGGGCCGACTGGCGGCGGCTCGTCGCACAGTGACCCGAAGGTGGTACAGCCCGCGGACAGTCCGCACACCAGCCCCAGGACCGCCGGCAGCAGCGAGCGCATCAACCGCCCCGGTCTGCCTGACCGGCCCTCGCAGCTGTGAGACACACCCGCCATGAGAGACTCCCTTCTCCTCGGCACTGGTTCCTTCCGAGTCCGCAGCGCGAGCGTGGGGTGAGCGTTGCCCCGCGCTCGCGCTGCGAACTCGAACCGGGATGTTGTCAACCGCCCTGCGGCATCCGCTGGAGCAATCCGCGCGGGTCGTTCGGCGGCGGGATCGTGATGACGTTGACCGGGATCCCCGCCGCCGGGAGCAACGGAGCTGTCGGCGGAGCGTACTGCTGGCTAACCGGGGTGCCGCCCTTGGCCGTCCCAGGGGCCACCGCCGGAGGCCGCGGCGCCTGCTGCGGCATCAGGCTCGCGCCCGGCTGGCCGCTCCCGGAGGGCAGCATCTGCGGCGCGGGGGCCATCTCCGGCCCGGCCGGAGCGCCCTGCGGCCCCACCGGCACGCCGTGCGGTACGAGATCCCCGTTCGGCAGCGGAGACGGCTCGGCGCCGGGGCAGTTGCCGGTCGGGCACCCGTTCCCCGGATCGCCCGGTCCCGGCAGGATGGGCGCCATCCCGCTCGTCCCGTGATACCGGAGCACGTCGCCGACCACCCAGTCCATCCGCTTCGCCTCTATCGCGAGGATCTTTCGGGCGTCCTCCGGGCAGCGGATGATATGCGGCGTCAGGATCACGAGCAACTCGCGCTTCTCCTTTGCCTGCGTCCGATAGCGGAACAGCACCCCGACGCCCGGCAGGTCGCCGAACCACGGGATCTTGTTCTCGTTGCGTGCGTCGCGCTTCGTGATCAGCCCGCCGATCGCGACCGTTTCGCCGTCCTGGGCGATCACCGTCGTCTCGACTGACTGGACGTTGAACGCAGTGGCGAACACCCCGTTGCCAACGTTCACCGTCGTCGTGGACGGGGACGTCACCTCGGGGACGACACGCATGACCACCGAGCCGTCCGGGTTGATCTTCGGTGTCACCTGCAGGATCACACCAATTGGCCGATAGTTGATCTGGTTGGTCGCTGTCGGGATACCCGTCGCCGTTGTCGTGTTGATCGACGACGTCACATACGGGAAATCCTGGCCAACCTGGATGCGGGCTGCCTGGTTGTCGGTCGTCGTCACCTGCGGCCGGCTGAGGACGTCGAGCCGACCCTGAGTCCGCAGGGCGCGGATCAGCAGATTGAACGACTCACTCGCGGCCGACAGGACGAACCCGCCGACGCCGGCCGTCGGTGACGCCCGGCCGACGCCCAGGTTCCCAAGTCCCTGGAACGCGACCACGCTCGGGCTGCCAATGCCGATCGGCGTCGTGTTCGGCAGCGGGGAGGCCGTGTTGAAGTTGAACCCCGGGTTCGGGGCCGTTGCCGTGCTGATCGAGAACCCGTCGGTCGTCGTCAGCCCGCGCCGGAACAGGATCGGGCTCTGCAGACCGATCTCGACGCCGAACTCCTCGCTGCCGGTCAGGTCCACCTCGGCGATCAGCGCCTGGATGACGACCTGCGGCGGGAGGGTGTCGAGCTGGACGACGAACCGGAGGATCTCGTCGAAGTACTGCGGCGAGGCGCTGATGAGCAGGGTGTTCGTGACCGGCTCGGGGACCAGGACGACATCGCGCAGCAGCTCCACCTGGCCGACCATCTTGCCGGCCGTCCGGAACGGGGTGAGCGACTTGGTCACGAAGTCGTTCAGGGCCGCCGACACGTCGGCCACCTGGGCGTTCTTCAGCCGGTAGGCGATGCTGCGCCGGGACTCGACATCGACCAGCTCGAGCCGGTTAATGATCGCCTCGATCACGTCGAGGTCGTTGACGCTGCCGCCGACGATGATGCTGTTGGACCGATCATCGACGGTCATGCGCAGGTCGATGATCGGCACCCCCTCCGGCGTCACCCCGCCGAGGGTGAAGTACAGGGGCCGCGGCTGGCCGAGGGCCGCGCCGCCAAGGCCGCCGACCCCACCCACGCCGCCGACACCGCCAATCCCGCCGACGCCACCACCGACGCCGCCGCCGACCCCGGCCCGGGCGGCCCCGCCGGTCCCGAGGAACAGCTGCTGAAGCATGGTGGCGACGCTGATGGCGTCCGCCTTCTTCAGGGTAAAGATGCGCACCTCGGAGCGAGCCGTCGGCGCCCGGTCCAGGTCGCGGATAAGGGCCAGGATCAGGTCGAGCGCCAGCTGCGGCGCGGACACGATCAGGCTGTTGGTCCGGTAGTCGGCGTTGATCCGCACGTCCTCGAGCAGGAACCCGGTGTGTTCACCCGGAACGCCCTTCTGCGTGCTGATGAAGTGGATGGTGTTGGCCTTCGTCGCCGGACGAGGCGGGAATCCGCTCAGGGCGGCACCCGCGCCGCCGAGGCCGCCGGCACCACCGATGCCGCCGACGCCGCCGATGCCACCGACGCCGCCAATCCCGGCCCCGCCGACGCCGCCAACCCCAGCGCCGATGCCGCCAACCCCAGTGCCGACCCCGCCGGCCCCGCCGAGGGTGCCGGTCGTCCCGATGGGGCTGGGCGTGACCACCCCTTCGATGATCGACTGGTTGAGCAGCACGGCCAGCTCGGTCGCCACGGCGGTCTTGAGTCGGATGATGCGCAGCTCATTGATCGACTTGGGGATCATCGTGTCGATCTTGGTGATCAGCTCGCGGATGTTGGTCAGGTCCGCCGGGGCCGCCTGGACGAGGACCGTGTTGGTGTGGTCGTCGGCCGTGATGCGGATCTGGTTCTGCTCCACCCCGTAGAGCGTCGCGTACAGGGCCGACAGCTGGGCCGCGACCCGGACCGCGGACGCCTGCTTGAGCTGGAACGTCGCCATCCCGGACCCCTTGGGGTTGGGCTGATCGAACTCCTCGATCTTGCGGATGATGTCGCCCAGCCGGACCTTCGGGGCTCCGACCAGGATCGTGTTGAAGCGGGCGATCGGGAGGAGGACGATCGACCCGGCCACCTGCTGAAGCGACGGCTGGCCGGCCACGCCGATCTGGCCGGGCGTTACCTGCGCCGCGCCGCCGGGGCGGGGGCCGCCGCCGGGCTGCAGGATGTTGCCGGCCGGGGTCGGGTTGACCCGCGAGAACAGATTGTTCAGCTGCATCGAGACGCTGGTGGCGTCCTGATGGCGCAGCGTCACCATCTGCAACTGGATCTCCGAGCCGGCTCCGAGCTTCTGGATGAACTCGATGATCTTGAGAGCGGCCTCGAGATCCTGCTGATTCTGGGCGCGGATAACGACGCCGCCAAGCTGGGGCAGGGACTCGACCTGCACGGGCAGCCGCGGAGCGACGATACCGCCGTCCTTCGGACCCATGCCGTCCTTTTCGTCCTTGCCGTTCTTGCCGTTCTTGTCGTCCTTGCCGGCCGGCGGCTGTTCTTCCTGGTGGCTGATCAGGTGCAGTGCTTCGGTCGGAGGTGTCGGATCGAGAGGGGGGAGGGCGACCCCACCGTCCTGGTGGAGTCGGCCCCGCTGAGCTACATAGACGGTCCAGTCGTCACGCTGCGGATCGAAGAGGATCGACTGCCGAGGGTCATCCGTGACCCACTGTGCGAAAAAATCGGATCCTCGCTCCGGGCTGAGGGACGAGGTACGTCCTCGCCCGCCGCGACTGCCTCCAGGCCCGCCGCGGCCTCCCGTCGGTCCGCCGCTGCCGAACCCACCGCGGCTGCCGCCAAACCCGCTCATGCCGGACGGTCCGCCGCCGCCGAACGGGCTGCCGCCGGAGCCGAAGCTCGGGAAGCCGCCGCCGCTGAAGCCGCCGAACGACCGGAAGCCGGACGACCCGCCGCCGAAGCCGCTGCTCCCGCCGAAGCCGCTGCTCCCGCCAAAGCTCCCGCGGCTGCTGCCGCTGCTCCGGCTGCCGCCCTGGATGGCGGTCAGAGCCTGCTCGACCAGGTCCGGGTCGATGCCGGACACCGACACGACGCGGACCGTCTGCGGCGACTCCTTGGCTGCCTTCTCCATGTTCTCGACCAGTTTCGAGATGTCGTCGTACATCAGCTTGGTGGTGGCCAGGGCCAGGCCGTTGGTGCGCTCGTCCACGCCGATCGACAGGGTGACCGGCCTGGGCTCGCCGCGGTAGTCGGTGCTCCCGGACGGGCCGCGGCTGCCAAACGCCCCGAAGCTGCCGACCGTGCCGAACGCCCCGAACGACCGCGACTGGGTGTTCGTATTCTCGCGGAAGACCCGCTCGATGACGCTGGCGACCTCGTTGGCGTTGTTGTACTTCAGCTGGATGTAGAACGTCCGGATGGTCTGTTCGGAGTCGGTCTCGGAGATGTCGAGCCGCTCGATCAGCTGGCGGACGGTGAGCATATCGACCGGCTTGGCCTTGACGAGCAGGGCGTTGATGGCCGGATCGGCGACCACGCGCACGCGGTCCTCGCGCTTCTCGGTGGTGCCTCCTCCTGACCGCGGAGGTCCGCCGCCAGGACCGCCGCGGCCGCCGCCGGGGCCGCCGCCGCCCATGATGCGCTGCATGATGTCGCCGAACCCGCCGCTCGGTCCGCCGCGCCCGCCCCTGTTGTCCCTGGGGCCGTTGAACGCCTCGTCGAGCATGCGGGCGAGTTCGATGGCGCTGGCCTTCTTCAGCTTGATCAGCTCGAAGTCGCCCTCGCCCGCGGTGGTGTCGGTGTACAGGCGGACGAGTTCCTGCACCAGCGCCAGGGCCTTGGGGTCGTCACTGGTGACGATCAGCCGGTTACCGAACGCAGCGATCGTGACCGGCTGGCTCTTGCCCTTGGGCTGCTGCGCCCGCGGGTCGGACAGCTGGGGCTTCTCCTTGCCCGCGGCCGGTTTCTGGGGTTCGCCCTCCTGGAAGGAGGTGTCCAGCTTCCGGGGCCGCACGGGCGGCTCCGGCTCCGCCGGCTTCTTTTCGGGAAGTCCGCTGGACGGCCGGATCAGCTGGATGTCGGCGCCCGGGCGCATCTCCTTGAGGAGTCGCTGGATTTCCGCGGCAAGGGCGGCCGCGCTACCCTCCTTGAGGGTGAAGGAGCGCATGTTGATCCCGCCCCCGCTGCCGATCACCTGGCCCGGTCCCTCGAGCACCTTGATGGCCTCGCGGACCTCCTTGACCATCTGCGGCGTCCCGCGAACGATGATCGCGTTGCGATTCGCGTCTGCGTCCAGATACAGGGCGCCGGCCCCGTCCTTCGGCGGCGGGAACATCCCCTTGAGCGTCTCCAGGGCCTTGGTCGATTCCAGTGTGCTCAGGCCGATCACGTCCGTGGACGTGGTCGCTGGTTGGACGATGTCGGACAGGTACTTGGCGATCGCCCGCTGGTCCTCCGGGGTGGCGAACACGAGCAGGGCGTTATTCCCCAGGGCCGTGATGTTCATCGTCGGCGTCGGCTTGAACGTCATCTGCATCGCCTTGGCGAGAACCTCGGCGTTGCCGGTCGGCACCTCGTGCCGCATGAACGCCGGCGGGCCGATCACGATCGGCGGCTGGTTCGGGTGCTGGGGGACGTCGATCTTGTCGAGGATCTCCTTCGCCTTGGCGATCTTGTCAGCCGGGCCGGTGATCATGATGCTGTTGGTCATCGGATCGACGGTGATGTTGTGGACACGGACCCGGGTGCGGGTGACGCCCTCCTTGTTCTTGAACGTCACCTCCTGCTTCTGGTCGCCGAGGTGCTTGCCCACGATCGCCTCGGCGTCGGCCGCCTTGACGTACTTGCACCGATGATTCAGGGTCGCCGTCTGGCCCTCGATCGGGTTGTTGTCCTCGATGCTCTTGATGACCCCGTAGGCGTACTTCAGGTAGGCGGCGCTGTCGCGCAACCACAGCTGGTTGACCGTCGCCAGCGGGGTCACCTTCCCGAACGTCGTGCTGAGCATCTTCTGGACCTCGGCCGCGATGTCCTCCGCGTTGAACTTCTGGAACTGGTAGGGCAGCATGACCAGCTCCGTGTCGCCCCGCTGCATCAGCTCCTCGGCCGTCACCCGCGGGATCAGGTGGTCCGGGATCGGCTGGTCCGCCGGCACGACCGTGAACGAGTCCTTGTGCCGCAGGAGGACGTACTTCTGGCTGATCAGCGCCCGGTTGAAGATATCAACGATCTCCGGAAGCGTGTATTTCCGTTTTTCCGGCGGGATGAAGGTGAACGACCCGGTCGGGAGCTGACCGCCGATGAACGGGATCTTCAGCTGCTCGGCGAGCCACTGGATCGCTCCGTCCCGTCCCGCCCACGGCTTGTTGCCCATCGCGAAGGCGATGAGCTTCTCTTCTTTTTTCTTCGTGTCCGCGGGCTTGGCGTCCTTGCTGTCCTTCGCGGCCGGCGCCCCCTTCCCCGGCTCCTGGGCCGTCGTCGAGGGCACGAGTATGCAGGCGGCCAGCACGGCCAGCCCCACCCCCCAGATCCAGCACCATCGTGTTCGTCGCATGTTTACACCCTGTGCGAGTGGTTCCTCGATACCCCAGAGCGCCGCGGGCGGAGCCAATTGCTTCAATCCCCCATTGTACCCCGCGCGGCCCCGGCGTAACCCCTAAATCCCGATGGTACCCCTGCTTCCCGCATCGTCCGGTGCTTCGGTCCGGCGGCGCATCGACGTGGAGCCACGAACCCTGGGCGACTCGGCCGGCGGTCCCTGCCGGCCTGCGCTCGGATCAGCAAGTCTGACGATGGAGGGCTCTCCATAGCCAGGCCGTCGGAAAAATGGAAGGCGAAATTCGCGTCGGCAGACCAGTCCCACCAGCCCCGCGCTGACGCGGCGGGCTCGGATGACGCTGATTGCGTCCGGCCTGCCGCCCCGGCTCACCGGGCCGACGCCGTCGCTGTGGGTGCGGGTTGGCCCTCCTGGGTGCCGTTGCCGGCCAGGGTCGCCACGCCGCCCCAGGCGATCGCGGACGCCGAGCCTTGCCCCGAACACCCGGACACCACCGTGCCGGCGAAGATGACGGGGTAGCTCATGGCCCGCACTTCCGGATCCGGCAGCGGCGTCCGCAGGCCGTCGGCCAGTCGCTGGCCGACGGCCAGGAAGCAGTACCCGTGGTGAGCAGGCAGCGGCACGTCGCTCCCGTCGGTGAACGAGCAATATCGCTCCGGGACGGCGAAGAAGGTCCAGTCGTCGTCGGCCTTCAGCACCTTGCCGCGTACCAGGTCGTAGCGGAATGCGAAGTCCTTGCGGTTTCGCCCGAGGCTCACCACCCTGTCCCGGAGCATGCTGCCCCAGTAGTTGGCGTCCACCTTGTAAACGCTCCAGCCGCTGGCCGGTACGAGTTTGGCCTTCACCAGCGCGTCCACCTCGGCCGCCGGAACCTCGTAGATCGTGTCCGAGCGCTGGAACCGCTTGCGGGGCGACTCCTCGTCTCCGGAGGTCGTTTTCAGCTGGATGTGGAACGTCACGCCGCGCGTGTCGATGCGGACCACCTTGCCGCGAACGACGGTGTTGCGGTCGGAAGTCTTCAGCAGCGGGATCCAGTTGCTGCCGAGCGACAGCTTGAGTTCGACCCGCCGCTCGATGGCCCGATCGTACAGGCTCGCCCGCGGCGCCGACGCGATCGTCACGTCGGTCAGGTGGGCGAACGTGATCACGTCCTCTGTCTCACGGGGCTTGACCTCTACCGGGGCCTTCTCCTTGACGTACTCCACAATGGTCTGCGGCTGGGGCGGCGGCGGCGCGCCTTCAAAGATGTTCTTGCGCGCGAGGTCGGTGTAGACCCGCCCCCTGGGCAGGAGGGCGGCGGCCAGGAGCTTTTCCTGCAGCCCCGGCAGGCCCAGCCCGGTCGGCATGCGGCGCCCGGCGAGGAGGACGGCGTCCCGGACGACGAGCGGCTGACCGGCCGCCGCCAGGCCGCCGCCGCGCTTCGCCGACCCGTGGACGACCAGAGCCTCGACGGTCAGGTGAGCGGCGAGCGCGCCGCTGGCCTTGCCCGTCCCTTCCGCCTCCTTGACGGTCAGCCCACGGATACGGTGCAGCAGAGGGGCGGTCTGCAATTCCTCCAGGAAGGCGACCAGGTTCGGCAGCTTCGTCGCCTTGATCGGGACCGTGAAGACCATCGACGTGTAGGCTGGCACGTTGCCCGGGAGCATCGGGACAGATTTCGAGTCGCCGTTGATCCTCCCCTGCGGGAACTGGGCGTCGATCTGGTGCCTGGCCAGCAGGTCGCGCAGATACCTCGAGTACTCGCCCTCCGCCGTCTTGAGCGCGTCCTCACGCTCGTGCGGAGTGCGCGGTCCCGGCCGGGCCGCCTTCAGGTTCTCCACCCCAGGCAGGCTGAGGAGGCGCCAGTGCTGCAGCTTCACCCGGTCGCGGGCGATCTGCGCAATCTCGAGCTGCTTGGCGGCGTTCACCTGCTGTTGCTGGTCGATATCCCGGTAGGTGGCCAGCAGCGGCAACAGGAGCAGGTTGTAGCCGATCAGGGCCAGGCCGCCGACAACGAGGACGCCCAGCACGACGTAGGTGAGCGAGCGGTCTTGGGTAGTATTCATGGCGGCCTCCCTCAAAAGTCAAAGTCGATGGACGGCGGCTCCCCCTTCGACGGGGCTTTCTCGGGAGCCTTCTGTTTCTTGATGCGGATGGGGGGAGGCTGCTTCGGGGGAAGCGGCGGGGTGAACCGCTCGACGTACCTGTTCGGGGTCTGTCGCGCCACGTCCACGCTCACGGTGAAGGTCTTGACGTCCCTGCCCTTCCTGGCCGCCGACCCGGTGAGATCCCCGATGTGCTTGATCGAGGCCCGGTGGCCGGCGTCGTTGAGGGCGTCCTTGAAGGCGTCCACCAGCCGCGCCTGCTTGGTCGGCACCTCGCCGATGATGGTTACCAGGGCGACGTACTTCTGCTTCGTCTTGTCCTTCGCGTTGCGCGGCAGGGTGCGTGGCACGGCGGTCAGCTCGGTGACGCGGAACCCCTGCTGCCAGTCGAACCGGCGGGTGATCTCGTACAGCTCGTCCAGCCACGAGACGTTGCCCTCGTGCCACTCCCTGAGCGCCTGGATCTGCTTGGCATCGGGGGCAAGCTGGGTGAGCAGGCTGGTCTGCCGGGTTCCCTCGGCACGCAGGTCGTTGAGCGTGCTCTGGGCCGACGCGAGCAGCCAGTAGCCGGCGAAGCCGACCGCGGCGAGTACCAGGATGCCGACCAGCGCGTACTTGAGCAGGCGCTCCCGCTCGGGGTCGGCCGTCTTGACCGGCTCCTTGGGCTGCAGCAGGTTGATCGACGCCTTGCGGGCGGCCGCCCACTCGGCCACCAGGCCGACGCAGCCGGTGAACCCGCCGCGGTCGCCGGTCACCTGAACCTGAGCCTCCCGGGCGAATGGGTCGAGTGGGTGGACCGGGACGGGGACGGTCTGCTGCAACTGTTCGCGCAGGGCAGCGTGCTCGTCCCCGCCCGCGAGGTAGAGCGCCTGGATGCGGTCGGCGGCGCTCCCGCGGGACTGGCCGGCGTACAGGGCGAGGTTGCGTTTGACCTCGGCCGCCAGGTTCCCGGCGGTCGGCAGGGAGCGCGTGAAGAGGAGCGTTTTCCCGCGCACGACCGAGAAATCGGCCCAGTCCTCGGCCAGGGTCAGGATGGCCGCGACGGCGTCCGGCTCGGGCAGGGCGGGGGTGGCGACGGTGGCCGCGGCGCGCTCCAGGGCGGCGGCCACGCCGAAGCCGCGCGGCGTCAGCGCCAGCGGCTTGAGCCCGGCGACCCGGCACACCTCCTTCAGAAAGAGGGTGATCTCGCGCCGGACGGCGACGGCCAGCGCCGTCTTCTCTCCGTTCGACCCGTTGACGCTCGGCTTGACGGCATAGTCGATGACCTGCGCGTCGGACGACTCGGTCAACTCCTTGGCGGCCTGGAAGCGCACCAGGGCCGGTTCCTCGGCGGGGGGAACCGGCGGGAAGCGGATTTCCTTGAGAACCACGCGGTCGCGGCCGACGGTGAGGACGACCGGGGCGGCGGCGATGCCGGCCTCCTTGAGGCGCTCGCGGAGGAGTTGGCCGACCGCCTCGGCCCGACCGGGCTGGGGCCGGAAGTCGCCGCTCACCACAACCGCCCGATCGACGCGCACCCCGCCCCGGGCGGCCGTGGCCGAGATGACGTGCAACTGGTTTACGTCCCAGTCGAGACCAAGGTAGCGTGCCAAGCTGCGGGACTCCTCTGGAGAGGGGTCAGGGCTCAGGGGTCAGGAGGCAGATGAAAGCTCACCTAAAGCCCACGGGTGGCGTCCCGTGGGGCAAGTCCGCGGCGCTCTGCCCACGGGACGCAGGCCGTGAGCTTTCATCTGCCTCCTGACTCCTCACCCCCTTTCCCTCCGCGTTACGGTTGCTGCAAATCGAACCCCCGACCGAGTTCGGTCAGGTCGCGGTAGTACATGATGCGCGGGCGGCCGTTGTTCGTGTCGATGACCGCCTCGACGCGGGCGATTGGGCCGGGGCCGTCGAAGTAGCCGACGGATTGCAGCCGGTACACCTGCGACCGGGTCGTGATGTATTTCTCCAGCTTCTTCATCGTCTCCGGTTTGATGTTTGCGTCGAGGACCAGCCACGCGGGCGTCTTGTAAGCGTCGTCGAGCGGGTCGGTCGAGTCGAGCGACGGCCGCGTCGCGAGGATCACCTCCACGTCCAGTGCGGTCAGCTCGGGCAGCGCTGCCACCACCGCCGCCGGGGCCGTGTTGATGTTGATCCGCCCGTAAATGTCCTGGCCCTTCGAGGTCGTCGTCCTGTCCAGCAGCACCGGCAGCAGCTCGCGCAGCTGGCCGTCGGCCGTCAGCGGCGAGACGACGTAGGTCGGCTCGCCCTTGGGATCCTCCGCCGGGATCGTGACGTAGGTATCGATCAGATCGTAAATCGACGCAATCTTCTGCGACGCCTTCTGCTTGGTCGATTTCTGCGCCCCGCCTCCCGAGCTGGTCTTGGCGTTCTTGGGCAGCTTCGTCATGCTCGCCGGTTTGTAGACCCGGGCCAGCACCAGGTACGCCGCCGTGTCGGCATCAACTGCGTTCGAGAGATCGGTGTACAGCTGCGCAAGGTCGTCCCCGTTGAGGTAGATGCGCGGCTGCCCCTCGCTATCGACGTTTAACTCGCGGCTGTAGACGGTCAGGTAGGCGGCCCACCCCGGGCCGGCGTCCCCCTCGTCCCCGTCGAGGATCCCGTTGCGGTTGCGGTCCGTCCCGAGCAGCAGTGCCGGCTGTTCGGCGATGCCCTTGACGAGCAGCAACTCCTCGATGCTGTCGATCGGCCCGTTCTTGGCCCGGTACGGCGGACTCAGCGCGCTGTAGTACTCGTTCTCCGCTCCACCGGCGCCCGGCTGGTCATCGGCATCGACCCAGTCCACGATTGCGTTGGCGATGTCCTCCGTCATGTCCGGCAGCTTCATGAGCATGTCGCGGAGTATCTTGCCGGACTTGTCCAGCTTGATCAGCGTGTTGAGGTTGATCTTACCACCTTCATCGATCACGCCGAAGCGAAAACTGGCACCGCCGGCAAGTTGTTCGTCCGGGCCGGCCGGACAAACGATACTGAAGCGTCCCTGGCGCGCCGGGTCGGTCCCCTCGCCGACTGCCTGGCCCTGGAACGCTTCCGGGTTGTTGCAGGTGTTGGCGCCGGCGTTGGTCGGGTCGCTCAGCAGGGCGGCGGCGTAGTGGACGCCCGACTCGGCGAAGGCGCGCGCCTGGGCGGCGCGGGTGAAGCTGGCCGACGCCTTGTACTCGGACGTCATCAGGTCGCTGTACTGGTAGGCCGCCAGCGAGAGCACGACGATCACCACCAGCACGCCGACGATGACGATCCCACGACGGGCCGAGAAGGACGGGGCAGCGGGCGGTGTGGCATGAAGGCGCATGGCGTTCCGGCTAGTTGCCGCTCGTGGTGGCTGGTGTGGTGGATGGCATGGCGGACGGATCCATGCTCGGGTCGGTTGGTTCCGGGGTGACGCCGTTCGCCGTCAGGATCGGCACGACATGGACGTAGGTACGGACCTGGCCCGGAGCGACCGTGCTGCGGCTGGTAGCGGTCGGAGCGACGGTGAAGGTGATGCGGACCGCCGCGGGCGGGCCGATCGGGGTTTCTCCGTCCTCGCCAACAGCAGTCCCGTCCCAGCTCGTCTGCCAGGTCGCGCCGTCGAAGTACTCGAACTGCACACTTTGCACTTCCGGAAACAGGACGTGCGTCTGCTCGTCGCCGGCTCCGGCGGCCATCGCGCCGGTTTCCTCGTCGGAGGTGACGCTCTTCACTTCCTGGCGGGCCAGCCCCCCGCCCCCTTCCGGTCCGCCCGCGACCCAGTACGTCACCCGGCGCAGGTCCGACACCGGCTGTCCGAAGTCGCTCAATCCACCCTGGGTCGGATCCGCGGAGAGGAATACCTCCTTCGGCACGCGGCTGATGTAGAGCGTCAGCGTCGTCTCATCTCCCTGCAACATCAGGTTGAACGGGTACGGTCCGGTAGCCGGCGTGGCGGCCGCGGCGGTCGCGGGGGTCGTACTCGTGGTCGGGGTTGTACTCGTGGCGGCGGCCGGATCGGTCGTGGCGGTCGCGCCGCTGGAACTGCTCGAACTGCTCGAACTGCTCGAACTGCTCGAACTCGACGCCAACTTTGGATCAACCGGAGCGAGGTGAGCGGTAATGTCAGTGCGGAACTGGTTGACGACAGACCGGGCCACGGCGGCCTGTTCCGTCATCCGGCGACCGGCGGCGGTCCCGGCCAGCTGAACGTCCAGGGCGACGTAGACGGCACCCAGGAGCAGCACGCCGATCGCCAGGGCCAGGATCACCTCGAGCAAGGTGTACCCGGCCCGAGACGGGCGCCGCCGAGAGCGAGAGTCGGTGTACCGCACGGGGCACCTCATATTTCTTGCTCCCTTCTCCCCTCGTGGGAGAGGGGGAGGATCCCCCTCACCCACGGCCCCTCTCCCACCAGGGGAGAGGGGGAAAACCAGACACCCTTCGCTGGATCCTGAATCATGGGGGGGGGGTGCTGGAGCTACCGGAAGAACTGCTCGAACTGCTGGAGCCGCTCTCCGCGGCAGATCCCTGGGCGGTCCCGCCGCGCACGGTGGGGTTGAGAACCAGCTGGAAGAGCGTCACCTGATTGGTGACCCCGTCCTGACGCGGGCGGGCGACCGTGACCTTGACGGTCCAGAGGTTGGCGACGGTATTCTGCGCGCACTCGAGGGACCATTCCCAGGCCGGGTCATCCTCGAAGGCCACCTTCTCCTGCGCCTGAAGGGGGACGGCGCCGCAAACGACCTCGCCCAGCTTGGACTGGCAGCGGTGCAGCGCCTCGGTGTCCAGCTGAATGTCCAGGGCGCGTTCGTTGCCCATGCCGATCAGCCGAACGATGCCCACGAGGGAGAGCAGGAAGATGGCCAGGGAGATGAGGACTTCAAGAAGCGTGAGGGCTGCCCGCCGGGGCGAACGAGCAGACAGAGGAGGGGTATTTGGCCTCGGCAGCATCCGTGGTCCCCTTTCCGAACTCCCGCCAGAACCTCGATCAGCCCGGAAGGCCGGCAAGCCGCTGCCACCGGCGCTCCGGGCTGGTCGGGGGAGGCGAACGGGGAGGAAAGTGCGACTCGTCCGGGTGTTAGCGCGAGGTGGTTACCACGCCCGTGGCGCCCCGCAGCCGCAGAACCAGAGGGGCGCCGTTCCCCTCGGCGAAGGCGATCTCCGCGTCCCGGTCGGCGGTGCCGTCCGGCTGAAACACGATCGGGCTGCCCCACTCGCTGCTACCCTCCGCCTGGCCGCCCGTCGTCAGCCCGCCGCCGGCCCCACTGGGGTCCGTGATGGGCGAACGGAACAGAACGCCCTGCGGCAGCTTGTCCTCGATCACCAGGCCAACCCCCGCGCCGCTGGCACCGTCGGTGCTGCCCGGAGCAGCCGGGGTGCTGGCCGTCGCGGCGCCGTCCCAGTATTCCGGGCTGTCCGGGGCGAGCTTGTACTGCCCGGTGCCCTGGACGATCGCGAACCGATAAGGCCGATTCTCGGCGATGGCGTGCGCCTTGGCGTCGGCCCACCGGGCCTTGATCGCGTCGGCGGCCGCCGTCAGCGGGGTGTCGCCGTACATCGAGTTGATGGTGGGCGCCACAACGGCAGCGATGATGGCCAGGATCGCCAGCACCACGACCGACTCAAACAACGTAAAACCGCGGCGGGGATTTCGCACGACCACTCCTTGCAGGTCCGGCGTCCGGGAGAGGGTTGCCGTCATTTCTCGTCCTTGTTTCTGCTCGCGATTGCGGCCTGGCGGGGCCGTCTACCAGTTGGAAATCATGGTCTGCTGGTTTTTTGACGGCCCAAGGCTGTAAATCTTGGGCTTGAAGGTCGTCGGGTGCTGCTGGTTGGGGTCGAGAACGTAGAAATCGCCCCACGGATCCACCAGGGTGGTCTGATCCAGGTAGGCCCGCTGCCCCGTGTTGGGATTGGCCACCGTCAGTTCCTGAAGCGTCTGGGGGTAGACCCCGCCGTTCTGGGCGGCGTAGGCATCGACGGCCCCTTCGAGGGTCTTGATGTCGATTTTCGCGCGATCGATGCGCGCCCGGTCGAGGTAGCTCAGGTAGATCGGAATGGCGGCGCCGGCCAGCACGACCAGGATGGCCACCACCACCAGCATTTCCATCAGGGTGAACGCCGACCGTTTAACCCCGCGTGGTTGTTCCGTTTTGAGCACCATGGTCAGCTCCCCGACTTGCGGGACTCCGATGTACCTCATTTAACACCCCAATCTTAACCTGATACCCGATTAAGAGACCATTAAACTTTTCTCTGAACTGTTGTTTACTTATGATATTCTCGCTGGCGCTTTGGGCGCGGACAGGAGTTTGGCCCGGTAGTTCCACGGTCGGCGGCTAGACTTCGAGTCACTGCGCGACGCGCTGCTGGCGAAAGAATTCGTGTTTGTCGATTGACGGCCCGCGCACGGCGACCGGAGGTGGATGAGTGGACCGCGATCACCGGGTGCGCTGCTGGAACTGCAAGACCCCGTTCCCGCGAGCGGTGCTCGTGACCGGGCGGTGCCGGGCGTGCGGCGCCGGGTACTACCCGAGCCCGTTTGTCGTGGCTTTTAACCTGGCGTTCGGTGGGGCGCTGGTTGGCTGGCTCGTCGGACTCTGCATCGGACTCGTCCACGGGCCGGCGGCCTGGGCAGTCAATGCGCTGGAGATGGCTGCGTTCGGTTTCGCGGCTGGCGGGTTCGCATTTGGGTGGCTGGGCGTATGCCTGGCGGTGCTGTACGCCCTCATGAGCGCCGCGGCGCAGCGCGACCCGGAACTCCTGGAGCGCGGCGCGACGATCCGACGAATGCGCAGTGAGGCAGATGCCACGCGGCCGGACGATGCCGGGCAAGTCACCTGATCGGGAGGAGCCAGGCTGGTCCCCCGTTACGTTGCACTTGCCAGCCGCCGCTTCATCACCGACACCCCCGAGGAGGTCACCGTCCTGAGCGGCCGGCTCGCATACCGCTCCGCCGCCTCGAAACAGGCGACGGCGGACAGCAGCAGCCACAGGGCGTGCGGCAGAACCAGTGCCTGCACCCACCAGGAGACGGCTCCCGGCGTCAGCACCGCGGCGGACAGTTCCTTGAGCAGTTCCACTCGCAGGTAGAGGACCGCGACCAGCGTGCAGGCCGTCGCACTGTACCACCAGCGCGCCGGCCCGTCCGCCGTCCGCGCCCGTCCGGCGGTGTAGACGAGCGGCACGACCAGGATGAGGGCGTCGTACAGCCGGTGGTACATGAACAGCAGCGAGTACAGCGCGACGAGGCAGCACGCCGGCGCCGGCGCCAGCGCTCCGCGCCCGCAGACGCGCCACGCCACCCACGCGCCCAGCGCCAGGACGAGCACCGTCGCGGCCACCTGCACCGTCGTCCGGTCCTGCACGCCGACGAAGTGCAGGGCGCGGTTGAAGGCAATCATGTCGAGGCAGACCGCCTGTGGATAGTTGTTCATGTGCCCCGGCGAACTCAGGAGGGAGATGTTCGCGAGCATCGCGCGCACCCGGACGAAGAACGCCGTGGGCGGGCTCGCCAGCAGGTACAGCCCGACGCATCCGGCGACCAGCGTCGCCCAGGCGAGCCGGTCCCGGCGCCGGTGGAACAGCAGCAGGAACGGCAGCATCGTTTGCGCCTTGATGGTCGCGGCGGACAGCGCCAGCCCCGCCAGCCCGGAGCGGTCGGCGTTCCGCGCCCAGACGGCGAGCAACAAGGTCAGGGTGACGAACAGCGACAGCTGGCCGACGCCGATCCCGTACCGGCTCGACACCGACAGGGCCAGCGCCGCGGTGAACACGCCCAGCGCCGGCGGCGGCAGTTCCCAGCCCTGGCGCGTCCCCGCGGACAGGGCACGCTGCGCGAGAAGGACGAGCGTACACGTCCCCAGGACGATGAACCCGGTCCACAGGACGAGCGCCGTCGGGTAGGCAAACAGGCCCAGCAGCGCGAACAGCGGCAGTCCCGTGGGCGGGTAGAGACAGCCGACATTGCGGTACGGGTCGATGCCGTCGCAAATGTCGCGGCCGCTGACCCAGAACACGTAAATGTCCGCGCTGCCGAGCGGCTCGACCAGCGGCCACAGGAAAAAGGAGCCCAGCCCGACCGCCGTCACGCCCCAGCACCATCCGCTGCGCAGCGGCGCCCGGAACACCAGCGCCAGCGCAGTCAGCACGACGAGCACCTGGACCGGGTAGAAGAACAGGTATTTACTGAGCAGCAGGGGCGTCAGGTCGGCCATGCGGGACTCCTTTCCCTGCGGGGACGATGGGGACTTCGGGTTGCCGGAAACGGGGGGATTGAGGTATAGGGGGCAAGGTAGTCGCGGAATGCGGTGGTCCGGGGCGGACACGAACGATACTGCTCCCGGACGCCATTTGCAAGCCGAATCGGGCCAGCGAAGCCAGGAGGGTGCGATGGCCAGGGCAAGGCAGGGAAACGCGCTTGTCGTCGGGGACAATGACATGGCCGGCCTGACAGTGGTCCGCTCTCTCGGCCGGGCCGGGCTCGACGTCCACCTGGTCGCCTTCGAGGTCGGCTCCGGCACCCGCGCCTCGCGCCACGTCCGCCGGGTACACCACCTCGGCCACCCGCTGAAGGAGCCGGACGTCTTTCGCGAGCGCTTCCTCGCGCTGGTCCGGCGCACACCCTTCGACGTCGCCATCCCGACGTCCGACAAGGCGCTGGTCCCGCTGATGGCGTGCCGCGCCGAGGTCGAGCGGCACACGCGCCTCGCCGTGCCGGACGAGGCCGGGTTCCAGGCGACCAACGACAAGGCGGAAACGGTTCGGTTGGCGGAGCGGGTCGGCATCCCCGTGCCGCGGACAGTGTTCCTGGAGCGGTCGGCGGACGCGGCCGCGCTGGAAGGGTCCTTCGACTTCCCGCTGGTGCTGAAGCCGAGCCGCAGCGTCGTGCCGGGAGCCACGGAACGCAACCTCGTTCGGGTCGTGCGCGGCACGACGGAACTGCGCGACCGGCTCGCGGTGCTGCTGCCGCGGGGTCCGGTGCTGGTGCAGGAGTTCTGCCCGGGCGACGGCGTCGGGCTGAGCGTGCTGGCGGATCGGGGCGAGCTGGTGGCGGCATTCCAGCACCAGCGCGTCCACGAGCCGCCACAGGGAGGAGTCTCCTCGTATCGCCGGAGCGCGGCGCTGTCGGAGCCGCTGCTGGCGGGCGCCCGGCGGTTCTGTCGCGCGCTGCGCTGGACCGGCCCGGCCATGTTCGAGTTCAAGGTCTGCCCCGACACCGGGCGGGCGATGCTGATGGAGGTGAACGGCCGGCTCTGGGGTTCGCTGGCGCTGGCGGTGCAGGCCGGCGTCGATTTCCCGTACCTGCTCTACGAGCTGCTGGTCCGCGGTCGCGTGCGGCCGACCTTCCGCTACCGCGTGCCGTGCTATGCGCGTCACACGCGCCTCGACGTGTACTGGTTCTGGGACAACCTCCGCGCCCCGCGCGGCCGTCGCGACCTGCGCAAACGCGGCCTGGGCGAGATCGTGTGCGAGGCCGGCCACATCGTCCGCGGGGAGGAAGGGTACGACCTGGAGGCGCTGTCGGATCCGCTGCCGGGCTTCCTGAGCTGGGTGCGGCTGCTGCAGGAGGCCGGGGCGAGTGCGGGCCGCCGGCTCGCGCGACTGTGGGACGGCTGGCGGGCGCGCCGGCAGGGTGCCCGGGTCCGGCGCCCGGGGTCGGCGGCGCACGCGCTGGTGCGGCACGCCCGGTCGGTGCTGTTTGTCTGCCACGGCAACATCAACCGCAGCGCGGTCGCCGAGCAGGTATTTCGGGAGCGCTATCGCGCCCGCGGCTGGGCGCTGCGGGCGGGGTCGGCGGGCCTGCTCCCGCAGGCAGGCAGGCCGACCGGGCGGGTGTCGCGCGACGTGGCCGCCGCGCTCGGCGTGGACCTGGCCGCCCACCGCTCGACGCCGCTGACCGCGTCCCTCCTGCGGCAGTTCGACCTGATCGTGGTGATGGAGGCCGCACACCTGGCCGGGATCCGCGCCGTCTTGCCGCAAGCGCTGGCAAGGACTGTCCTCCTGTCGAGCTTTCGCGGCCGCGGGGGCGTGGTTGATATCCCCGACCCGGACGGTGGCGACGCGGCGACGTTCCTCCGCGTCTATGAGGCGGTGGTCGAAAGCGTGGACGGGCTCATTCGCCTGCTCACAGGCGCCGACAACCCGGCGTGCCCCGTGATCCTGTCGCACCGGGAAACGGATCCCTGCGCTGCCGCCGCACCCGCCCGGCCCTACGATGGGCCTCGGCTGCGCGATCTACCCCAGGAGCCACCCCATGCGATGCCACCTCACCCTGTTCACACTCTTGCTCGCCACCGCCACGACCCGGGCCGGTGACGCCCCGCAGTACCTCGACCCGGATAAGCAAACGGGCAGCGCGAAGGCCGTCGTGGTCGGCGCCGTTCCGCTTGTCCACACCACACAGCTCCTGCCCGTGGACGGCATGGGGAACGTCGTGGGCAAGGGTGAGCCGACGCGGCAGGTCGAGCGCGTTCTCGACGACCTCGCGGCCCTGCTGAAGGAGACGAACGCGGCGCTCGCCCAGGCGGTGAAGCTCAACTTCTGCGTGGCGAGCCCGGAGGTCGCTGCCGAGGTCCACAAGGCGCTCGCGCGGCGCTTTCCCGCCCGCGCGAGGCCGGCGGTCAGCTTCGTCGCCGGCACGCTCCCTCACCCGGATGCCGTCGTCGCCGTTGATGCGGTCGCGCTCGCGGCGGGCGACTCCCCGGCCGCGGTGAAGCTGCACGGCGCGGGGACGGCCGGCGCGCGGGCCGCTACCCTGCCGGTCGGGGCGCGCGTCTACATCTCCGGCCAGGCGGAGCGCGGCGCGAACCTGGCCGAGGCGACGCGCAAGACGATGGCGAGCCTGCACGCCACGCTAAAGTTCCTCGATCTGAAGGACGAGCAGGTTGTGCAGGTGAAGTGCTTCCTGACGCCGATGTCCGGGGTCGCGGACGTGCGGCGCGCGATCGCCGCGTACTTCGGTAAGCGTCCGGTGCCGCCGGTGGTCCTCGTCGAGTGGAAGTCTGCTCTTCCGATCGAAATTGAATTGATCGCCGCCGCGGGCAAGGAGCGGGCCGGCGCGCCGGTCGAATACCTCACGCCGCCGGGCGTCAAGGCGTCGCCTGTCTTCAGCCGCGTGGCCCGGATCAACCGCGGGAAGCTCGTCTACGTCTCGGGGCTGTACGGCACGAGCAAGCAGGATCCGGCGGCGGAAATCGCGGAGATCTTCACCGCCCTCGGCCGGGTGCTGGGCCAGGCCGGCAGCGACCTGCGCCACCTCGCGAAGGCGACCTACTACGTCACCAGCGCCGACGCGGTCCGCACGATGGGCCAGCTGCGGCCAAAGTATTACGACCCGCGCCGGCCGCCGGCCGCGTCCCTGGCGGTCGTCCCTGGCGTCGGCCGCGCGGACCGCACGGTAACGCTCGACATGATCGCGGTGGTGCCGCCGGACCGTCCGCTCAACAAGTGAGGGCCGGCAGGTGGACAGGCGACCTGGTATGCCAGGAGTTCTGAAAAGCCCCCGGGTGGCGTCCCGTGGGCCAAGCGCTGGAGACCTCGCCCACGGGGCGCCACCCGGGGGCTTTCGGAAGGCTCTCTCATCACCCCTTGCCCCTGATCTTAAATCACTCTGCAACCGCGAGGGACGTATGGGGTACTCCCACCTGAACCTGGCCGCGGTGGTCCTGGCCGGATTCGTCTCCGTCTCCACGACAACCGCACAGGCGCCGCGCGTGGATCTCCACGGCGACCCGCTGCCGCCCGGGGTGCTGGCCCGACTCGGCACCGTGCGCCTGCGCCACGTCCCCTCCGGGGGCAGCGGCATACACGGCATCTTCCGCCCCGACAGCCGGGCGATCCTCACCGCCAACGAGTATTCGGTTCGGCTCTGGGACGCGCGAACCGGCAAGCGGCTGTGGCACCTCGCCACCCGCGACTTCATCAACTCAGTCTGCTTCGCGCCGGACGGCAAAACGGTGGCCGTCGCGACCGGAGGGGCCATCCTGCTCGTGGACGCCGCCACCGGCAAGCAGCGGCACCGGCTGGGCGCGAAGGCTGTCGAGTACACCAGGCTGGCGTTCGCCCCGGACGGCGAACTGCTGGCGGCCATCTGTAACGAGAAGCCTCGCGAGGTTGAGCTGTACGATCCGGGCTCTGGCAAGCAGGTGGGGCACCTGCAGACGGACGGCCCGACGCCGTATGGGTTGACGTTCACCCCGGACGGCAAGACGCTCACCGCCTGGGGCCGCGTCGCGGAGAACGATCCCCGGAAGGTCCGCCTCCTTCACTTTGATGTCGGGACGCGCAAGCAGCGCGACGTGGTGACGATCGAGGCCGCCACCTACGGCGGGGGGCTGGCGCCCGACGGCCGGACCCTCGCGACCCGGGATTCCCAAACCCGCCACCTGCAGTTGTGGGAGACCGTCACCGGCCGGACGCTCGGTGAACTGCCCGAGCGCACCGACTACTGGAACTTCACGCCCGACAGCACGAAAGTCGTCACAGTCCGGTTCGGCGAGGGGGATGGCAAGAACGACGCGAGGCTGACCGTATGGGACGTCGCCACGCGCAAGCCGGTCCTCCGCCACACCTGCCCGAAGCGGCTGGCGGCTTCGCCGTCCTTCGCGCCGGACGGCAAGTCGTTCCTGTTCGCCTTTAACAGCCAGCTGATGCACCTCCGCGACGCCGCCACGGGGAAGCGGCTGCTCAACTTCGCCGCCCCTTCCTGATGCCGCTGCCGTTGCGCGGCCGCAAGGCCGACCACCCCAAGGGGGCCAGCGGCTCGCGGGTCTTCGCCTACCGCAAGCGCAGCGGCTGGTCGCAGTACACCCTGACCGAGGCCAAGGGACGCCAGGCGACGGTGGCGGTCTGTGTCAAGTGCCGCAACCGGCGTGGCGAGCGTGGCAAGCAGGGGCGCGAGGCGCTGGTGTACGCCTTCGGGGGCGGCCTGCAACCCAAGTCGTATCGGTGGGTGAAGGAGACGTATCGGAGTCGGTTCGCGATCGAGACGACGTACCGGCAGTTGCGGGAGGCGCGGATCAAGACCAGCACGCGCGACCCGCTGCTGCGGCTGCTGTACGTGGCGGTGGCGTTGATCCTACGGAACGTGTGGGTGTGGCTGCACTGGCAGGTGCTGGCGGAGCGGCGGGGGAG